>JAABUZ0100000105.1_pt1 | contig 203605 bp, 194 predicted proteins | sample 5562091 | NCBI WGS metagenome assembly JAABUZ01 (sample SAMN12813069, study PRJNA571459) | rock metagenome | isolation source: Antarctica rocks | place: Antarctica: Victoria Land, Linnaeus Terrace sud | collected 2015-12-21
GATAGAAAGCGGTGACATCTCGCGCGACGCTTACGTGGCGTCGCCTCGCAAGTCCTTACCTCCGGAGCGATGTCGTTCGGCGGCGGCGAGGAAAGAGCCAAGGCGCCGATAGGAAGCCCACTCCAGCACGTACCGCGCGACGGCGCGGCGATTAACGACGACTCCGATCGGAAGGCTGAGGAGCGCCGCTGCGAGTTTTGGGCCGCTGCCCGGGCGATCGTCTCCGGCGATGAGGTCTTTGGCGTAAGCGATGATCCAGGTGTACGACACGTAACCACACTCGCGACGCAGCATCCGGATCGTTTCTCGAAGCATCTCTCGACGTCGGCGAGACGATTTGTTGCCGGCGTGCTCTCGCGATACCGCGAGTAAACGGTCTACGAACACGACCGGATAGCGTGCCGAAAGGCGCAGCCAGAGCTCGTAGTCGCAGGTAAGGAGGTTCGTATCGTTCATACCGCCGATCGCTTCGAATGCGTTGCGGCGGACGAAAGCTGCGGGCTGCGCGATCATGCAGCTTCGTTGCAGGCGCTGCCGTGAAAACGGCTCTACCGGATATTCGCCGACGATAACGTCGCGCTCGTTGCCGAAAAGCGCACGCCCGTAAACGACGGCAGCGGATGGGTTCCGTCCGAACGCTTCATGCACGGTGTCGAGTGCACCCGGTAAGAGCCAGTCGTCGGCGTTGACGATCGCTACGATCGCACCCTTCGTGTTCTGGACGCCGTAATTGATGGCTTCCGCTTGATTTCCCGGGCGCTCGAGGACGCGCAGTTGCGGACCTCCGGCGCGTAGTAGGGCGAGCGTATCGTCGGTCGAACCGCCGTCAACGATAAGGTAATCGACGCCTTCGGGACCTTGTGCGATCACGCTTTCGACGGACTTTCGAACGTATGCTGCCCCGTTGAGGACGGGGGTGACGATCGCAAAGGAGCGCCGTACCTCAGCGTTCGGCACGAAAATCGAGACTGTTGATCAGATAGCACATGCGCCGACTGTCTCGCTGTCCGTTCGCATCCGGTTGCGCGCGAAAAAACTTTTTTGTTTCGAGCGTGAAGAAGAGCGGCGTATTCCAAAGCTTCCGTGGGATCGCGAGCGGTATCGTGAAGTCGCCACTTTCGAAAGCTTCCCGCGCGATTGTTTTCCCCTTGATTTTAAAATCGACGACTTGGCGTTTGATCGGAGCCCACGCAGGTAAGGAGACGCGCGCTTCCAGCAAACGGCCTCGCGAAGGAGGTAAGACGAAGCGCGCTTTCGGCGATGCCCAGCCATCGGAGTACAGGCCTTGACTGTGACGTACGAACCATCCGATCGATCGTACGAGAACGTTATCGAGCCGATTGCGGACGCGTTGTGAGTAACTGGCGAGCGGACCCGCCATCAGCCGGCCGACTCGTTGCACCCACGGTTCGCGAAACGCCGATATTCCGTAAACGAAATAGCCGGGCGGGTACGGGTGACCGCCGTGCCGGCGCATGACCTTCAAAAGCTCGCGAATTCGCTTGCGTCCGCCCCCAAAGGTCTTCGCGCTTTCGTGCTCCCGAATGGCCCCCATATATTCAGGGATGTATTCGATGCGATAATGCAGGCCGATACGCATCAAGATTTCCCAATCCATTCCGTAATACAAACTCTCGTCGAGCAAACCGACTTTGTCGAAAACGCTGCGCCGAAAGAAGACGGTCTGCTGGAGAATGTAGTCCGAAAGATAGATCAGGCGCCACAGATCGAATTTCTGGGTGGGAGCGAATCGTCCGATGATATTGCCATCGACATCGATCTGATAGCCCTCGCCATAGACGGCGCCGACATCGGGCGATCGTTGCAGCGCTGCGACGGCTTTGCGGATGGCCCCCGGAAGGAAGATATCGTCTGAATTGAGCCACGCCACGATCGAACCACGCGCGAGCTTGAAGCCCTTGTTGATGGCATCCGATTGACCGCGGTCCCGCTCCGAAACGAACGTGAGCCGGCCCGCGAATCGCGCCACCACGTCGGCGGTTTCATCGTTCGAATCGCCGTCCACGATGATATATTCGAGATTCGGGTAGTCTTGCGACAGCACGCTTTCGATCGTCGCCGCAATGAACCGTCCTTGATTGTACGACGGCGTAACGATCGTAACGAGCGGCAGTGGTAACGCGGACGGCATGCTGAGGCAGATTCGGACAGCACGTGTCTCCTCCCGTAGGGCGGCCGCCGACGCGTCGCGAGGGGGGCGGGAATCGTGGCAGACGAAGAACTGCAAGATGCGCGATTCGCCGGCCGAAGTCGTGGAAGATCCGTTCCCCTACGATGGCCTTGCCGCGATGCAGAACTGGCATCGCGCCGTCAGCTACGTTGCCGATCGCCGCGACATCGATCCGCAAGGCATTCCGAAGTTTCGCATCGGCCGGAACGAAACGATCGCATCGGGCGGTAGCTGCTTCGCGCGGCGGATCGCCGAAAAACTTCAACAGCTCGGCATGCACTACTACATCGCCGAGCAAGGTGCGGAGCCACTATCGGCCCGCTACGGAAATATTTACACGACGGTGCAGCTGGCGCAGCTCCTCGAACGGGCTCTGGGGCTGCGCGATCCCGCCGAGCGAGTCTGGATAACGCCGCATCGCACGTATCTCGATCCGTTTCGTCCGGCTATCGAGCCGACGGGGTGGGCGACGGTGGAGGACGTGGAAGCGGACCGCCTCTCCCACTTGGCAGCGGTCCTACGCATGTTTCGCGAGATCGACGTCTTCGTGTTCACGCTCGGATTGACCGAGGTATGGACCGACCGTCGAGACGGCTCCGCGTTCCCGCTCTGTCCGGGCCGTGGACGCGGCGTCTTCGATGCAAGCCGGTATCGTTGGCGCAACCTCGACGTAGCTGCGACCATCGAGGGCTTGCAGCGCTTCCTCACATTGCTCGCCGATCTCAATCCCGCCGCGAAAGTGATCTTGACCGTCTCTCCGGTGCCGATGGCGCTGACGCTCGAAAAGACGCATGTGGTCCGAGCTTCGCTTTATGCTAAGTCGATCTTGAAGGTCGCCGCGGAGACGGTTGCCCGGCGGTATCAGAACGTCGATTATTTCGCTTCTTACGACATCGTCAATGCGAATCTCGGAAACGAACGTTTTTTTGAAGAAGATGGCCGGCACGTGCGGGACGCAGTGACGGAACGCGTCACGAGATCCTTCGTCGTTAATTATTTCGGCGAAGAACGCCCGTCGGCGAACGGCACGGCTGCCTCGCGCGCGTCCGCTTCATCGGACGCGACGATTCGAGACCCATATTGCGACGAAGATACGTTGCTCGAACTGGTTGCCAGCCACGATCGCTCCGCACGGCCACGCAAACATAACGGCGTCGTCGAGTTGGCCCGTCCCTCGCCGCTTTACTTCGTCGGCGATAGCCACTCGCTCGTCTTCCGAGACCGTTTGATCGCGATGGAAGATTCCGATCGGCGCTACTACTGTAAGACGTTGTACACCGCCAGGCTTTACGGCAGAGATCTTTGCGATGCACGCGGTGCGCTCAATCCCGCCGTCATGTCGGCCCTTCTCTCCGACCGGCTCATCATGCCGATCGGTAATCGGATCGCGGTCTATCAGCGCAACGAGAATGCGGTCCTCGACGTCGGGCAAGAAGCATTCGGCGCTGCGCTCGACGATCCACCGGTAACGCTTTTTTGTGGAAGCTACGATTGCCATACGTTTGTCGAAGAGACGGGTTCGCGCGAGATTCTTTTGCCCCCCGAGATACCCCAACCGACTCTACCGTTCGAAGATCGTTCCACGGCGCTCGAGTTCGAACGAGCCGTCGAAGTGGCGTCGAAGATCATCGCGCCGGTTGAAGCCGGCCTTCGGTTCTTACGCTCGTGCGGTCTACAAAATCTATTCCTTCACAGCTTGCCGCCCCCAGCGCTCGGAAGCGGCGACGTCGATACCCTCGTCGTTCCGTCGCTCCTCGCCCAATATCAAGCGGTAGCGTTGATGAACCATTTGTTGCGCGATATCTGCAGGCGCACTGCCGTCACGTTCATCGATATATGGCCGCTCGTGGTCGATCGCGCAGGATTGCGGGACGACCGTTATCACCTGGACGACCATCTCAACGGCGACGCGGCGATGCTCAGTATCGAGTTCATCTTACGCAGCATCGAAACGCTGCAACGAGAAAAAAGAGCACGGGCGTGACCCACGATATCGTGGCAGATGAGAACGAGGTAGGGTTCGGCCGCGGGTGGGACGATGTCGATACGGTCGATGGCGCGGCGATCCGCCGGTTCGAAAGTGAAGCCCTCCTGTACGTTCCGCTCTTGCGTCCCGGCGAGTATCTGGTGACCCTCGATGTCGAGCCGGCTGGGCCGGCGAGCGAAGGGACCACGCTGACGATTTTCGACCGCTGGGGCCAACTGCGACGCCGCTTCGACGTTCGGCGGCGGCAGAAAATAAGCTACGAGATGGCTACGGGCGTACCCATGATGAACGTCGAGCGCTTCTGTATGCAAGGCGCCGATAACGAAGACGCGACGGGCGGGAAGCCGCTTTTTCGCGTCTTTTCGGTTACGGTTCGACAGTATTACCGGTATCCCGACGTCGTGGTTCGCTTAGCGGGTACGCGTGTTGGCGCCGGCTGGTATTTCTTAGAAGATTTTGGCGACTTCGCCGCCCGATGGGTCGCTAACGACGCGACGATCGTCATCGAAGACTCGCAGTCGGGAGAACGGCCGCAACTCGTCGAACTCGATCTCGAACCGGGACCGGGCTGCGACGGGGATCCGCTGGAGTTAACGGTACTTGGCCCGGGCGCCGAAGTGTTAGCAAATTTTACGGTGCCGGATCGCCAACAGATCGGTATCCCGCTGCCTGCATCGCTAGCAACTCCGTACGAGCTTACACTGCACGTCGAATCGCGTTGCATACCCGTTCCGGGTGACGCGCGTTTTTTGAACTATCGCGCATTTCGCTCGCCCTTATTCGAGCGCTTGGGTCGGTGCGAGCGTCGCGATGTCATTTCATCCACCTTGCAATCGACTCGAATACACGAAAGTTGAGCACGCGCGGATCGTCCGCAATGATGTGCCCCCCACCTTCAACGTGCAGCCTCACATCGCACGGTGTGGGTAAGGTTTCGGGTACGCGAATCGTTAGGCGGCTGCGATGCCCCATGTCGGCACTGTGGAGTTCCGTTCCATCCTCGGCCAACACCGTGAGACGCAGCGGCTGATTGCCAGCGCCGGGACCCACTTCGACATCGAGCGCGAGCTCGTCATCGTGATCCGGTAATATGCGAAAGCGCGCGTCGTTCTCGACCCAACGAAAGGTGGCGCCGTTATGGTGCTCGAGCGGAAACCACCCGTCGCCGATTTCGAAGCCTCCGAGCGTCGGCAGCACATCGGCCTGGACGGGTTCGACTGCAATCGAGAAGACGCGAAAATTGAGGATACGCTCGTCGCCGGTTGTCTTTCGGCCGCCTCCCTCACAGTGCAGGCGCAGCCAATGAACCGTCGGCGCGGACGCAGGTAGGTTCACCTCAAGCGATCGTCGCGCCGTGACTTCAGCACGGACCAATATCTCAGCTCGTTCGTCAAGCACCGTAACGACGAGCGGCTCGGATTCCACGCCGGGGCCGGGTTCGAGTACGATCGTCACGCGGTAATCGCAGGGGCGCATGGTGGTGACATACAGCATCGCATCGTTGTTCACCCAGCGAAACATTTCGCCGCCATAAAACTCGGTTAGATACCAACCGTCGCCAACTTCCGCCGCCTTCGTTCTCGGCAAGATATCGCCCGTCATCATACTCCGTTGAGGCTGCCGGTGCGTCATTTCCATCGCGACGAAAGCGCCGGCCTAGCGTTGCTTCCGTGCGTTCGCCAGAAGCGCCTCGCGAAGCGTCGGACTCGGGAAATATCTAGCGTTCGTAGCCGCGGCGGTAAGGGATTTTGGTATGCGCGCAGGCGAATGGTTCACACTTACCTCGTTGCCTGCGACGTACGACGCTATGGAGAGATTTTCGGTGGAAGATATCGTTCTTGCAAGCGGCGTAATGTCGCTTGGATCGGGCTGGGACGCGCTCGAATCATTTCGCAACGATACGTTTCGCTGGGTCGGAGGCGACGCAATTCTTTACGCGGTGACCATGCGCCCCGTCGTCCATCAGGTAGAACTTCAAGTCGAACCAGGCCCCGGGGTTGGCTCGAAGCCGTTCATGCTTGCGGTGGACGACGCCGTTTTCGGAACGCAGCTCGTATCCTGGGAGGTGCGGGGGCGGCAAACGGTCGTCGTTCCGTTACCCGTGGGCGAGCCGAAGGTCCACAAACTGCTGCTGCATACGGCTGACGGCGGAAAAACGGCGGCTCACGATTCGCGCGTTCTAAATTTTCGCGTGTTCCGCGCGTCGCTCAAAGCCATGCCGCCCGACGTCGTCAAGCCGGGAGCGGGCTTCGTCGTCGGCGCAAATTGGTATCCGCTCGAAACGTATCGCGGGCAATCGTTCCGTTGGGTGAACAACGACGCGGTCATCATGGTATCCGCAGAAGCGAATTCCCCCCTCGAGCTCGAGCTCGAGCCGGGCCCCGGACTCGAATCGAAGCCGTTTGTCCTCACGGTTCTCGATGAGGAGGGCAACCTCGTCGGCAAGGCAGACGTCAAAACCCGAGAGCGCGTGTCTGTCGCATATCCGCGAGCACCCGGGCGCGCTACTTGGCTACGCTTGCATGTCGACGGCGGCGGCCGAAAATCGCCCCACGATTCGCGCGTTATGAATTTTCGCGTCTTTCAATCGCAGGTCGATTTGGCGTTCGCGTAGGCTCAGCGTCTGCCCACGCGAAGCCGGCGCAGTTCGCCTTCCTGACGTTCCAGCAACTCCGTCATCTCCGAGAGGATGACGGCCCGTCTTTCCGCTTCTAAGCGGATGGACGCGGCGGCTCCATCCATCGCTTTCAACGCGGCGAGACGTTCCTCGGCAGCACGAGTCAGCTCTTCGTTCCTACGCTCCAGGCTCGCAACTTTTTCCTCGGACGCGTTGCGCGACGCCTGGCTCTCGCCGAGCGCCCTTTCCAAGTTCTCGATCTTGCTTGCGTCGAGCGTTATCGTCTTTAAGCGCTCCTGCGCGATGGAGGTTAATTCGTTGATGAGTTCTAGACGGCGCTCCGCCTCGGCGGCGACGAGAACGAGTTCTGCGGCAGTTGCCTCGAGATGACGGCCCCGCTCGTCGGCTGCCTGCCGTAGCGTCTCCAGCTCCGAGAGATCCATAGCGCCCGTCGAATTCTCTCGGCTCGCCAGAGCGCCTCTACTCGGGGGTCGACTGCAACGCGGGCGCGATCGCTTCGAAAAGCTCGACATCCGAATCGAGCGCGGGATTGCGCTCGTACGTGGTGTTGACGTAGTCCGACCCTTGTCGTCCGAGTACCGCGCTCATCTCGGCATCCAGGACGTCGAGCGCTGCTGCCAGCTCGTCATCGGTAGCGTACCAAATGCCGGCCGCCGCTTCGCGGCAGGCGCGAACCAGAACCGTCGAACGGGCAGCAACCAGCACGGGCCGTCCGCACGCCCATGCTTCGTAGACTGCTTCGGGAACTCGGTCGCACACCGACGGTTGCACCAGCACGTCGCACGCGGCGAGGGCGTCCCACTTCGAATACCGCTCGGCTTCGGGCACGACGACAAACGCCGGATGCGGTCGTTCCATGGGGGTGGTCGCACCTGCGATGACGAGCTTTTTCGCTATTCCGCCGTGCGAATCGTAATACCGTACGAAGCGACGGGCGATCGATATCGCGTCGCCCGGCGAAGCGTCCCAGCCGGCAAATAAAACGAACGGTTCCGTAACGCCGGAAAACGCTCGAAATCGTTCGGCATTTCGGTCGGCCGCCGCTTCCACGCCACTGGCCATAACCGACGTTACGGCGGGGAGCGTCGGAATAAGCCGCCCGACGCGATCGCGTTCGTTCGCGTTCACGAAGATCACGGCGCGCACATCGGCGAAAAGCTTTTCCACTTGCGGAAATCGTAGTGCGGCGTCGTCTTCGGCGACCGGCAGAAGGATGGCTCGTCCGCGAACCTTGCTCACGCCCAGCCGTGTCGTTGCCGAGCCGACGTCTACGAAGACGAACGTGTCGTAGAAGCCGGCACAGCGTTCGATGTGAGCCAAAAGCTCGGCCGGCGACGGTGACCGACGGACGTGGATACCTTCTGCGATGGAGTTTCCCGGAAGATAGGTGCTGGAGGCGCGAGCGGTTCGAGCGCACGTGGTGATGATCCGCACGTCGATCGACGAGCGCATTCTCGCGATCAGCCGCGCGCAGGCCGCGATCGCTCGACCGGACTCGTTTTCGCCCCACCGTTCGATAACGAACGCGACGCGAAGTGCTGCGCCGTCTTTCACGAGCGCTTCACGGACGCGGTACGGCGAAGGGCCGCGACGACGTTTCCAGCCGAGCGCTCACTCGGCACGTACGATTCTCTGGTTTTCCCTTGCGACGCCCGAATCTGCTCGCGTAGCCGCGCATCGGTCAGCGCGACGGCGGCGAGCCCTGCGATCTGCTGCAGGTCGTCTTTGCGGTCGTACATCAGTCCGGCGTTGCCCAAAATTCCATACGTCGGAGCGCTGGCGTAAGCGAGAATCGGAAGGTCGAACCACATCGCATCGATCAAACAGCACGTCGAACGATACGATTCGCTCGTGGACCAAAACAATGCGGCGGACCGATATGCAGCCGCGATTTTCGAAACGTCCTGGCCGTCGATGAAGAGGATGCGACCGGCGAGATCGTTTTCGGTGACCAGTTGCGCGAGTTCGGCCAGGTAGGTTTCGTCGTAGGAATTTCCCGCGATCACCAGGCGCACGTCGTAACCCAGGCTCAAGAGAAACGCGTAGGCGGCGATGAGCTGCTCGATGCAGGCCGCGCGCTCGATGCATCCCGCGAACATGCAGACCGTTTGTGCCGACAGTTCCGCCAGGAGCGCGGAATCGGGCGCAACGTCCCAACCGGCGAGATCGAATGTGTTGGGAAACTCGATCTCCTCCGCCGTCAGCATGGTCCGAGAGTCGTCGCGCGCCCGGCCGTAGCCGATGACGAACGCATCGCCCGCAATGTCGTCACCGCTCCCGAGCGACGTGCGGAATCCATTTTGCGATGCGATCTCGTTGGCAGATGACGCGTTGCGGAAATCGTCATCGCAGTAATCGTCGCCCGATACGAGGTGATAGAATGCCGGCGCCGCGCCGCTCGGATTCGCAGCGACCCGAGCGAGAGCTGTTTGAAACCGTCGCGCGACGCCGGCCGCGGTTCCGTAGAGTTCGAAGTACGCGTTCCCGTTATCGCCGCGCTCGGAAAGAAGCGATTGGGGAGCGACCGCGATGGAGTGGAACGTGTCGGCCCATTCGGCCTTCGTCGTCGCGAGCCAACCGCCGTCGGCGCGCCGCACCGCATAGGCGACAGTCGTACAGTGCTCGTTGACGACGACCGGTCGTGAAAGCGACCAGGCTGCGAGGACGTAGTCTCGACCGTCGCTGCGAGGGCTCGGCTGGAGCAGCGCTAAGGCGCTCGCGAGTAAGAGATTCCGTTGCATCGGCGATACATCTTCGAGATCGACGATGTCCGACGAAGGATCCGAATATGAAACGTCGCCCGTACCCGCGATGATCAGCGTCGGTGGTTCGGAAAGCTCGGATCGGCGGTAGCGTTTGTAGGCTTCGACGAGCATGCCGAGATTCGACGTTTCGTCGCGCCGGCCGAGAAAAAGAACGTAACGCGAACCGACGGGGTCGAGCGCCCCGACGGAACTGGCGGAAAGGAGTGGCTGCGCATCTCTTTCGAGCCGCCGCCCCGTAACGGTGGACTTTGAAAGCACTCCCGGGCCGTACAGGCGAATCGCCAATTCGAGTTCGGCTTCGTTCTCGAATAGGAGCTCCCGAACGTCAAAAAAAATTCCGGCGGTGCGGGAGGCGTCGGCGGACGTGAAGCGCAGGCACGGCTGCAACAGCGACCGCTGCGCGACGAGCGGAATCCCGTAGAGCGACGTCGCGGCACGGGACGACACGAAGATTATATTTTCGTACGCCGCTGCTTCCGGTGACCGCAAATATTGGAGCAGCGCCGACAGCGCGAAACGCCGTACGTTCTCGGCGTTTTCGTCCCCGGGTTCCGTCGTAAGAACGTCGAGGCGATAACGTTCCGCCAGCGTATCGACGGTGCGCCTGGCCGTGATCGACGCCAACGTATCGGTCGTATAATCGGGTGTCACGATCGCGATCCGACGGGCAGGCGCTACGATGGAATCTCCCCGAGCGCTTCCGACGCGCCGGCGCCCGCAGCGTCGATCTCTAGCGCGACGAGCCGTTGCGAAAGCTCGCGGTTGATGGCCACCATTTCACGCAACGCTGCGGTGAGAGCCAAGTTCACGTGCCGCTGATCTCGAAAGAGAAAAGCGAGCAAGCGCAGCGCGAGACGGCGGCTCCCGGGCACGCTGAAGAGGAGATTTTGCAAGCGACCCGACCAGGCTGTCCGAACCTCCGACTTCGCCTGCGCGATTTCGATGAGCGGCTCGATCGCATCGAACGCGTTGCCGCTCCTACGCCTGCTTGTTTCGGTTAGGGACGTAATGCCGACGCTGCGCTTCGCGACGGCATCTTGCACGCGAGACATCACGTCATCGACGTCGACGCCCGTGCCGTGAATATTCATGCTCCGAAGTTCCGTACAGCCGTATACAAAAAGTCCTCCAGCGATCGGCGTTCTTTCCGTACGGACCTTTACGTGCACGGCTTTCGAGCCGCCTTTAGCGCAGGGATGCTCCACGCGGCGGACAACACGTAGAGGCCCATTATGCAACTTGCCGACAAACGTATTTGTGTTACCGGAAGCGGAGGTTTTCTCGGCTCGTTCGTCCTCGATGCGTTGCGAGCCCGTGGCGTTCGGAACGAAAATTTGATCCTGCCGCGCAAGAAATCGTGCGACCTCACTTCCGCGTTTGCGATCGACAAACTTTTCGAGGAAACACGCCCGGAAGTGTTGATCCATATGGCCGCCGTGGTGGGCGGTATCGGTGCGAATCAAACGAACCCCGGATCGTTCTTTTACGAGAATGCGGTCATGGGCATCGAAATCATCGAGCGAGCGCGTCGCTTCGCGGTTGAGAAGACGCTCGTCGTCGGGACGATCTGCGCGTACCCGAAGTTCGCGCCGATTCCGTTTCGCGAAGAGACGCTTTGGGACGGCTATCCCGAAGAAACGAACGCTCCGTACGGGATCGCGAAGAAGGCGCTGCTCGTCCAGTGCCAGGCGTATCGCGAACAGTACGGCATGAACGCCATTTACGTGCTGCCCGTAAATCTGTACGGTCCGCGCGATAATTTCGATCTCGAATCATCGCACGTCATTCCCGCGCTGATTCGCAAAGCGCTCGAAGCGAAGATGTCCGGCGCGACCGAGATGGTTTGTTGGGGTGACGGATCGCCGACGCGTGAATTTCTCTACGCGAAAGACTGCGCGGAAGGCCTCGTTCTAGCGGCCGAACGGTACGACGGCCGCGAACCCGTCAACTTGGGCAGCGGGGACGAGATTTCGATTCGCGAACTCGTCGGGCTCGTGAACGACGCTTGCGGCTTTACCGGTAAAGTAATCTGGGACACGAGCCGCCCCAACGGGCAACCGCGCCGTAAGCTCGATACGCATCGTGCCGAGTCCCGTTTCGGATTCGTCGCACGAACCTCGCTTCGTGCCGGACTGCGGGAAACGATCGATTGGTATGTGGGGAATTCCGCGGCGAAGGTGGCCCTTTCGGTATAGCGTCGGTTCCGAATGGCTACGGCCGTTCGGATTGCGCGATTCGGTCGGCCAATACTTTTTCGGCGAGCAGACGGTGACGTTCCACCACGGTCCTCCAGGCGAAGTGCGTCGCAATGTAGCCGGGACCGTTGCGTCCGAGCGCCTCGCGCGCGCCCACGAAATCCGAGGCCAAGATGCCGACGAACTCTTCCCGATTGCCGTACCAAAGGCCGGCATTCGCGCGACGGCAGTGACCGACTAGAACGCGCGAGGCGCCGTTCGCCACGATCGGCCGGCCGGCGGCGAACGCCTCGAGCGCGACGAGCGAGAGGCTTTCGAACGGGGATGCGACCGCGACCGCGTCGCTCGCAGCTAAGGCGTCCCATTTCATGCGTTCGGTAATGGCTCCGATGACGACGATATCCCGGTGGCGCGGGAGCTTCGTTGCGACGGGACCGGCAAAGACGAGTTTCCGATACCGCGACGCCGGCGCGGCTTCGCGTAAAGCGATGAAATCGTACGCCAGCGTATCCGCGCCTTTGGCGGCGTCTACGCGGCCGAGCGCCAGCAAAAACGGTTCCACGATTCCGAACGCCGTGCGGAAGCGTTCGGCACGGATGTCGTCCGGCATCTCGATGCCGCTGCCGATCGGTTCCCGCTCGACGCGGGCGCCCGGGAAGCGCGTGACGATGAGATCGCGCTCGTCAACACCGAGCGCGACGACGGCACGCGCCGCAGTAAAGACGTCGCGCGCGTGCGGCAGGCGTAGCATCCACTCGTCGTGGGCGAGCGGCAGCAGGACGGCACGGTCGGCCACGACGTCGATCGCAGCGTACGTCGTCGCGTACAAATACGAGAAGAAGTACACCAGATCGTACGCTGCGCGCGCGAGGTGCTGGCGAAGCGCCGGAACTTCGGGGCCTTGCGCCTGCAACCAACGGCGCTCGAGCTCGCGGTCCGCGCGTTCCGGCTCGGCGACGAGCCGACGCGATAACGCCTCAAACGCGCGTCCGTTGCGTTCGCGGACGACGGTGAAGCGTCGGACGGCGACGTCGCCGATGCGAGCCGGTCCGGGCGGATACACATTCGCCCAGGTGTGGTGATCGCGCGCGCACGTCGTGAGAATCTCGACGTTCCAGAAAGCCGCCATGCGCCCGGCGAGCTCGACGCATAAATTCTCGGCCCCGCCGTGGACGTCGCTTCCGGCCCGTTGCACGACGAAGGCCACCGAGGGCCGTAACATGCCTGCTGGTACGTCGACCGTTTCGCGTCCCCTTCGCCGTCGTGGAGGGATGGTCGCGCCCGGCGAAAACGAGAGACCGCGTGAACCGGCTCTCGAAAGTCGTCGTCGTCGGCGCGTCGGGCCAGCTCGGTGCGGACATCGTGACGGTGTTGCGCGACGGCTTCGACGTTGCCGGAGTCGACCACGCACAGGTCGACATCGAACGGCCGTCGGCCGTCGCGGCGATGCTGGTCCGTTTTACGCCCGACCTCGTCATCAATACGGCCGCTTACCACAACGTCGAACGCTGCGAGACCCACGCGGAGCGCGCATTTGCCGTCAATGGGGTTGCGGTCGACAGTCTCGCCCTCGCCTGCGCGCTCGCCGGTAGCGCGCTGCTCCACGTGAGTACCGACTACGTTTTCGATGGCGATGCGCAGCGGCCGTATGGTGAGGCGGACCGCACGCGGCCGAGGAACGTCTACGGCGTCTCGAAACTTGCCGGCGAACTGCTGGCGGCGAATCGGCTCGAGCGCCTTTGGATCGTACGAACCAGCGGCCTCTACGGATCGCGCGGCAGTTCGACGAAGGGCTATACGTTCATCGAACGCATCATCGCGCAAGCCCGGCGCAACGAAACGGTGCGCGTCGTCGATGACGTAACGTTTTCACCGTCGTACACCGTGCACGTCGCGCGGGCGATTCGCAACATCGTTACTGCAGCGCCGTTCGGGACGTATCATGTGACGAACGCCGGTTCGTGCACGTGGCATGCGTTTGCTGCCGAGGTCTTCGCACAACTCGGCCTCGATCCAAAATTTGAAGCGACGTCGAGCGACGCGTTTCCAACCTACGCACGGCGGCCTCGCTTCTCGGCGCTCGCGCACGACGCGATGGAAGGCGCGGGCCTTCCGGCCGTGCCGTCGTGGCAGGATGGAATCCGCGCTTATTTGACTTCGAAATCGCGCGGAAACCCCTCGGGCTTCGGTTTCACAGGAGAGGGGCGATCGCCGTGAGGAAGGCGTTTGTCCCCGCATGTGCCTTGCTGCAATCGAAGGAGCGACCATTTCATTCTGGCTTGAACGCCGCGTTCTCGTAACCGGCGCGACCGGTATCGTCGGCAGCCATCTTTGCACGGCGCTGCTCGAGCGCGGCGCGTACGTCGTCGCGCAGGTGCGCGATGACGACCCACAATCGTCGTTCTATCGCGATGCGATTGCCGGCCGTTGCTCGATCGTACGCGGCGAACTGCAGCGCTACGAGGATTGTGCGCGTGCGATCAACGCGCACGACATCGAAGTCGTCTTCCACCTCGGCGCGCAGACGCTGGTCGGGACGGCCGTGCGCGATCCGCTCGAAACCTTCGAAAGCAACGTTCGCGGTACGTATAACCTGCTCGAAGCGGCGCGGCGCATGGGCAGTCTCGTCAAAGCCTTCATCGTCGCCTCGAGCGATAAAGCCTACGGCGACTCGCCCGTGCTGCCGTACACCGAAGAGATGCCGCTGAGCGGACGTCATCCCTACGACGTTTCGAAAAGCTGCACGGACCTCTTGACGACGTGCTACGGGGTGACCTACGGCCTGCCGGTCGCGATCGCGCGCTGCGGAAACATCTACGGCTCGGGCGATTTGAACTGGAGCCGTATCGTGCCCGGTACGATCCGCAGCATGTGCTTGGGTGAACGCCCCGTCTTACGCAGCAACGGAACCAGTATCCGCGACTACATCTACGTGGCCGACGTCGTCGCTGCGTACCTTTCGCTTGCCGAAGCGATCGAGCGGCCCGGCGTGCGCGGTGAGGCCTTCAATTTCAGTCCCGAATCCCGCGTCGACGTCTTTGAAATCGTGCGCACGATCGCACGCCTGATGGATTCGAACCTCGAACCGATCGTCTTGGACGTCGCGACGCACGAGATCAAAGATCAAACCCTCGACGCACGAAAAGCGCGCGCGGTGCTCGATTGGCAGCCGAAGTGGACCCTGGAAGCCGGCTTGCGCGAAACGATTCTGTGGTACCGGAACGTGCTACGGCCGGGTGGAAAGCCGCTAGCAGATGCTCTTCGATAAAAGTTCTTCCCTCGAAGCGGTCGCCTTGCGGGCCGAAGTGCTCGCCAAAACGCGCGAGTATTTCGCCGCCGCGTACGGTCAGCGGCCGTTTGTAGCCGGCAGCGACGGCACGCCCGTCTCGGGACGCGTGTTCGACGAACGCGATATGGTGTCGCTGGTCGACAGCTCGCTTGATTTTTGGCTTACGACCGGGCGATTCGCCGAGCGTTTCGAGCGCGACTTCGCTCGCTGGTACGGTATACGCGAGTGCATTTTGGTCAACTCGGGTTCGAGCGCGAATCTGGTCGCACTCGCGGCGCTGACGGCGGAAGAACATGGCGAGCGCCGCCTGCGGCCGGGCGACGAAGTGATCACCGCTGCCGCAGGTTTTCCGACGACCGTCAATCCGATCGTGCAACTCGGCGCCATTCCGGTCTTTATCGATAGCGAGTTGACCACGTATAACGCGGACATCTCGCTGCTGCAGCAGGCGCTCTCCTCGAAGACGCGTGCGGTGATCCTCGCGCACACGCTCGGCAATCCGTACGATTCGCAAGCCGTGCGCGCGTTCTGCCGCGAACACGGTTTGTGGATGGTGGAAGACACGTGCGACGCCCTCGGCGCGACGTGGAACGGCGAACAGGTCGGCACGTTCGGGGACGTTTCCACGGTGAGTTTCTATCCGGCCCACCACATGACGATGGGCGAGGGCGGCGCCGTGATGATGCGCTCGCCGAAGCTGCGCAAAGTCGCGGAATCGTTCCGCGATTGGGGTCGCGACTGCTGGTGTCAGCCGGGCAAGGACAACACCTGCGGCAAGCGCTTCGATTGGCAACTCGGCGATCTGCCCCATGGCTACGACCATAAATATTCGTACAGCCACATCGGTTACAATCTCAAGTTGACCGACATGCAGGCCGCCGTGGGCGTCTCGCAGCTGGACAAACTGGACGGCTTCATCGCGCGTCGTCGGCACAATGCGGCGCTGCTGACGAAGTTGCTGGAAGGGGTGCCGTGGCTCGTGCTTCCGCGGGAACTCCCGGGCGGAAACAACTCGTGGTTCGGCTATGCGATCCGGGTGAAGCCGGACGCGCCGGTAAATCGCAATGCGCTCACGCTAGCGCTCAACGAGCGCAAGATCGGCACGCGCCTCGTTTTCGCCGGCAATTTAGTCCGCCAGCCGGCGTATCGCGATGTCGAATACCGGGTCGCCGGAACGCTCCGCAACGCCGATACGATCATGAACGACGTGTTCTGGGTCGGGACGTATCCGGGGCTCGATGACGAGCAGATCGCCTACATTGCTCGCTCGATCGAAGAGATCGGGGCCGCGGCCGCAAGCGCTCTCGCCGCCCAACCGGTCGTTTAGGCATTTCGGCGACGGCGCGCTGCGTCTACTTCGATCTCGACGGCGTACTCGTCGATTCCCGGCCGGGGATCGTCCGCTGCGTCAATGAGACGCTCGTCGAATTCGGTTACGCTGCGCTTGCGCCGGAGCGCATCGAGCGCATCATCGGGCCGCCGCTGCGCGATGGTTTCGCGGAATTGATCGCGCAAGGCGGCGGCGACGCTCGCGACGTGACGGCTTGCGTGTTGCGTTACCGGGAACTCTACGAAGCGGTCGCCGCGAGCGGCGGCACGCTCTTGCAGCCGGGAATCGTCGAGATGCTTGCCGCGGTCGGCCGGGATGCGACGCTCGCCGTCGCGACTTCGAAATCGCTGCGTTTTGCCGAACCGATTTTGAGCGCGCTCGGGATACGGGACGCCTTTGCAGTCGTCGTGGGGCCGACGCCCGAGAGCGACGGTGAATCGAAAACGGAAACGCTGCGGCGCGCGATCGAAGCGCTCGCTCGGGGCTGGAGCGCCGTCGCGGACCGCCAAGCGTGTATGGTCGGCGATCGGCACCACGATATCGCCGCCGCACTCGCTTGCGGGGTCGTTCCGGTCGGCGCGACCTGGGGCTTCGGGAGCGCGCGGGAACTGCGTGACGCCGGTGCTGCGCACCTCGTTGCAGCTCCGGCGGAGCTGCCGCCGTTGGTCCGTCGTCTCGCCGGGGCGGCATGAAACTCGCCGTCGATCTCGACGAGATCCTGGAACGATCGCGTGACGATTTCGAAACGCTGCGCGGCGCTCGCATCTTCGTAACCGGCGGTACCGGGTTCGTCGGCTCGTGGTTGTTGGAATCGTTCGTGCGGGCCAACGCCCGGCTCGCGCTCGGGGCTCGCGCCGTCGTGCTGACCCGCGATCCCGCGGCCTTCGCCGTAGCGGCCGCACACGTCGCGAGCGACGACGCGATCGAATTGGTCCGCGGCGACGTTCGCGATTTTACGGGCGCGGAGGGCAGCTACGACGCGATCGTGCACGCCGCCACGCCGGCGAGCGCGAAGGTCAACGATGAGACGCCGATGCTGATGGTCGATACGGTCGTCGACGGCATGCGCCGCGTGCTCGCCCTGGCCGAGGGCAGCGGCGCGATACCGCTCTTATTGACGAGTTCCGGAGCGATCTACGGCCGCCAGCCGCCGGATCTGCCCTTGGTCGACGAGACGTTCTCCGGAGCCCCGGATCCGCTCGATCCACGCAACGCCTATCACGAATCCAAACGTCTTGCCGAACTGCTGCTTGCGATCGCCGCGCAGACGCGCGGCGTGCGCGCGAAAATCGCCCGGCTCTTCGCGTTCGTCGGCCCGTACCTGCCGCTCGACCGGCATTTCGCCATCGGAAACTTCATTCGCGACGCGATGAACGCCGCCACGATCGAAATCGGCGGGGATGGGACGCCCGTGCGTTCGTATCTTTACGCCGGGGACATGACCGTCTGGCTGTGGCGCATCCTCGCACGCGGCGAGACCGGGCGAGCATATAACGTCGGTTCCGAACGCGCGCTCAGCATTCGCGCAACGGCCGAGGCGGTCGCGGCGTGCGTCGAACCGGCCGCAAGTTACGTCGTTCGCGGAACGCCGAAGGTGAACGCGGCGCCCGACCGTTACGCGCCCTCGACCCGGCGCGCGCGAACGGAACTCGGGCTCGACGAATGGACGCGGCTCGACGAAGCGATTCGCCGGACGATCGCCTGGAATCGTTAGACGAGCGTCGTGATTTCCGGATGCGTTCCGTTGGCCTGCGTTACGGGCCCGTCCGCCTCGGAGAATGTGCGCACGCGCCGCTCGCGGCGTATGACGTGTTGGGCAAGGGCGATCTGTTCGCGGTCGACGACCGGATCGAGACCGTGGGCCCGTCGGATGATAAACGTCGGTCGCCCGCGGACTTCTTCGTAAATCATCCCGATGTATTCACTCAGCAATCCCAGTATCAAAAAAAGCAGGCCGAAGAGCAACAGATTCGCCGAGAGCAGCGTTCCGAATCCCGCGAACGGCACCCCGAGCACGATCGCGCGAATGGCGTAAACGAAGAAAGCGATAAACGAAATCGCCGACATCGCCAGACCCGTCAACGGGATGACCTTGAGCGGCATGTACGAGCTCGCTAAAATTCCGCGGACTGCGAAACCGGCGGTGCGTAAACTATTGAACGTCGAGACGCCGCCGAAACGCGGCGGACGCTCGTGCTCGACGCCGATCGATCTGCCGCCGACCCACGTCCACGTCGCGCGCACCATGCGATTGCGCTCGGGCATCGCATTGAACGCTTCGTAGAGGCGCCGCTCCACCAGGCGAAAATCGCTCGCGTTACGCGGAACGGGGCGATCGCTGATCTTGTGAATCAGCCAATAGAACGTCTGCGCCGCCATGCGTCGAAAAAGACTGTTATCGCTTCGGCGCGTTACGATCTGATAGACGTTTTCGTAGCCCTGCTCCCACTTTTCGAGGAACGCCGAAATGAGTTCGGGCGGGTCTTGTAAATCGCCGGCCATGATGACGCAAGCGTCGCCGGCAGCTTGTGCGAGACCCGCGCACATGCCGCCTTCCATATCGAAGTTACGCTGCAGTTGCAAGATCAGAAAGCGCGAATCGCGCGCGTGGATGGCGAGCAACCGTTCGTAGGTATCGTCGAACGAACCGTTTTCGACGAGAATCGCTTCGAAGTCGTAGCGCTCCGCATGCGCGTCGAAAACGAGTGCCAAGCGTCGCGCCAATTCTTCGACGCATTTGCCCTCGTTATACAGCGGGACGACGATCGAGACGAGCCGTTTCACGCACGAACCTCGGCGACGCGAAGATAGCGCAACACGTCGTCTGCGACGGCCGGGGAGAGCTCGGGCGTCATCAGATGCAACGGGTTGGATTCCATGCTACCGCTTTCGGTAACGCGGCTCGCGATCTTCGGAAAATACATCTGCTCCGGATCGATCGGAACGATAAAGCCGTGAGGCCCGGGCGCTGCCATCCGCGCTGCGAACTCCGGCGTACCGAACGCACCGGGGCCGGCGTCGGCAACGGCAATGCCGTACGCATCGAAAAGTTTCGTCCAATTTGGGAAGCCGAGACCGGTGCGCGTGTCGCAACCAACGTACGCACCACCGAAATAGTTCTTTTGCGTCGTCCGAATCGAGGCGTAACCTTCGTTCGCGAAGATGAATATTTTCAAATTCAGCGCGTTGACCGCGACCGAACCGAGTTCTTGGGCGTTTTGGATGAAACCGCCGTCGCCTTCGATGACGATCGTGCGCCTGTCCGGCCAAGCGAAGGCGGCGCCGATGGCGCCTGCGAGGCCGTAACCCATCGAGGCGAGGCCTTTATCCGTAACGATGAGTTGGCCGCGTTTCTGCTCGATCGTTTGCAGGGCGGTGGAATTCGCGCCGCCGCTGCTGCACGGTACGAGAATATCTTCGGCGGACGCGAAGCGTGAAAGGTCCGCGTAGAAAGCGAATGGATTGACGTAGCCCGCGCGCACGTCGTTCGCGGGGTCGTTGAGCGGTAGCCGTTCCTTCACGTGCGCGCAGAATGCCCGCCAGTCCGCATAGTCCGGGTAATCGCCGCGCACGAGCTCGCGTAAGAGCGCGTTTGCGTCGCCCGCGATCGCGAGGTCGACGCGCGGGTGGCCCTTACGGAGTTCGGCTTCGTCGATATCGACCTGGACGACCTTACCGACCGGAACGAACTGCTGCCAATTGAAACCGGTCTGCTGCAGCCCCAGCCGCGTTCCGAGCGCGATGACGAGGTCCGCCTGCTGCAGAAGGATGTTGGCGAAGCGCTGTCCCCACGTATTGGGGCGGCCCGCGTAGATCGCTTCATCCGCTCCAATGCGGTCGATCCCATTCCAGGTGGTCTGCACGGGAGCGCCGATCCGGCGCAAGTCGCTTGCGACGGCGGCGGCCGTTTCGCGGTCGACGCCGCTCCCGAGCAGAAGAATCGGACGACGTGCGGCGCGCAGGAGTCCAGCAACTTCGTCGACGCGGCGCAGCGACTCGCGCTGTAAGGCCGGGCTCGCATTGCCGCGCCGCATCGCAGCGCCGGCGCTCGCAGCGCTCGGCGCGACGCCGGTTACGGGAGCGCCCTGCGCGTCGAGACAGAATTCGAGAAAGACCGGACCTTTGCGTCCGGAGCGGCCGCGCTCGACCGCTGCGACAAAATCCGCCTTCGACACCGGCGCTTCGATCCGTTCACTGTAGGCGCAAATCGGGCGCACGATCGCCTCGCCGTCGATTTCCTGAATGCCGCGTTGCCGGATGCCGCCGCTCGCCAAATCCGTGCTCTTGACCTGACCGCCAATGACGAGCAACTCCCGGCTTTCGAGAAAGGCGCCGCCGATCGCCGTCACGATGTTCGTCAGCCCGGGTCCCGCCGTCACGAGCGCGAAGGCGCGGCCGGGTCCTTCCACTGCGTTGAAGTACTCGGCCGCGATGCCGGCCGCTACTTCGTGAACCAGGGGCACGCACGTAAAGCGCGTGCGAGCCCCGTTCAAGAAGTGCATGATGTTGCCGCCGGCAACGAAGAAACAGTGCGTGTAGCCGAGTTCTACGAGCCACGCCATCACCTCATCGGCATGACGGTGCACCGGCGGCGGAGTACCGGGTGCGGTCACGTCGCGGCGACCGTACTTTTCCCGTTGGTATTCTGTGACAAACCGCGACTGTTGATACGTGCGCGCATCGACGAGTTCCGTGAATAGGGCGTGTCGACGGATTCGAGCGTAATCGGTTCGCTTTTCTTGATGGCTTGCGCGACCACTTCGCCTTCGATGAGTTCGCGACACGAAAGCTGCCCCTGAAGGAGCGGGATCGCCATAAAGTAGTCGCCTTCGCGCAACTTATGACCGGCCTCGAGGTCGTGCGCCGCGTACACGCCCCTTAGTAAACCGTCGAGGTATTCGATCTCTGTATGGCCGGGAAGGCGCTTGGAGATGCCGGGCGCCCCGCACATTTCTTTGACTTTGTTGAACGCACGGAACCAGGTGTCGCACTGCTCCGGAAGCGTGCAGTACGGCGAGACCGCGATGCCATCCGCTTCGATATCGATGTGACGCTCGAACGTTCGCGCGCCTTTGGCGTATGCGATCGTGATCGACGACGTCCAATCGTGGTACTCGTGGGTGGAAAAACCGATCGTCAGCCCGGGATAGCGGTTACGTAGGAAATCGACCTGGTTGAGTTCGAGATCGTTATCCTCCGAAGGATAGAGCGACACGCAGTGGTTCAGCGCGAGCGGAATGCCGCGATTTTCGAAAAAGGTGACGAGGTCGTCCATGTCTTTGAGCGACGACCCGCCCGTCGATGCGATCACCGGCTTCTTCGTCGTAGCGATCTTTTCGATTAAAACCCAGTCGTTGATATCCGAACTCGCCAGCTTGATGATCGGCAGGTTGAGCTCTTGGCAGAACTCGACGGATTTTTCATCGAACGGCGTGGCCATGGGGATACAGCCCGACTTGCGGATGTGGTCGACGAGCATCATGAGCTGTTCGCGACCCATTCGCGTATCGATCGTCTTCTTGACGTACCGGATATCGGTCCGTGCGCGAGCTTCGGGATGAACAAAACTCTCGACATCGCGAAATTGCAATTTTATCGCTGCGCGAACGTTATTGTAACGAACGACGCGCGAGAAGTCGGTGACGATCTGCATGCCACGTTCGAGTTTACCCCAGTGGTTATTCGCCATCTCGAGGACGAAAAGTTCGTCGAAAACGTCGCGATTGATTGACAAGCAATTCTTCCTTCGATAGTGCGACTCGCCGAGCGCGACCGTCTCTAGCTGAACGCGGCGACGTGTCTTGCGGACGTACCCATTGCACGACGGAAATCCCGCGGGCAGCAAGTTTCAGTTAGAGGCGAAAACCCGCCTACCGGGGCAAAAGTTACGCTCCACGAACTCTTGCAAAGTGCCGTTTACGCGAGAACCGCCGGTTCCATTACGCGGCGCGGGTCGATCGAGATAGCGACTTCGTCCGAGCCGACGCTGATCCGATAGCCGTCTTTCTCCGCTTGTTCCCCCTGCCGTAGTGCCAAGCGAAGGACAGGTACGATCTTCATCGCATGCCACGGGCACGAAAGCTTCCCGGCGCTCAGCGAGGCGCAGTCGAGGCCGGCGCCTTCGTGCAAGCAGATGCGTGGAAATGCGAGCAATTCGTCGCCTTGACGCACGAGGCGCAGGCCGCGGTCGTCATCCGAGCCGACGAACACGTCGGCCCCGGCGCGAAATGCCGCGAGCGGCTCGGTAACGTGCAGCGCGTCGCCGCCCTTGGGAGGAACGACGTTCTTGAAGAGCAGGTCGGCCGTTTCCGGAAACGAGCGGGGGGCGCCGTCGGTTTGGTACGTGAATCCGCGCGACCGCAGCTCCCCGCGCCGATCGCGCATCGGCAGATCTTCCGACATCAATTTCGCATAGTTTTTCCGCAGTACGCGAGCGAGGATCGGAAAGAGCAATCGCCACAGGCCGCGCCCGCCGATATGATACGTCGTTTCGACCCGCGTTCGGTTCGGTTCCAATTCGATGTAGCGCGTATGCACGATCAATACGAAGGGACCAAGGGTTGTAAAGTACGTTTGCGAGGTGTCGGAATCGGCGTGATTCACGATAATTATCGGCACCGAGATGCCGGCCACGCGCTGCGTGAATAAAGATGTTACGAGATCGTCCTCGATCGTACCGCAAATTCCGCGAACCTGCGTATGCACGACGTTGAGGTGAGGGATGTCCTTGTAATTCCAATCCGCATCGGCGACGGCGTAATTTCCTTCGCTGGAGACCCGAACTCGGTGGATCGAGTAGCCGGCGTTCTCGAGCGCGCTCACGGAACTTTCAGCGTTCATGCGGCTTGGCGTCCGGGACTTGCCGGATCGCGCATTAACGCTCATAAGACATACTCGAATAAAGATTGACAGCCATACGCCGCTTTTCGCCGTGCGCCGCTTTTTTACCCGCGGTGGGTCGCTCCGATTCCGGCTCGAGCGGGTTTGGGGAACGTCGCGTCTTTGAGCAGTGGCGCCGCGCGGTCTTTCGCCGAAATGCGCGCGGCGCCGGTGAGCGGCCAAGGCAGCGAGAGTTCGGGATCGTCCCATCGGATGGACCCCTCTCGGCCCGGATCGTAGAGCGATCCGTGCTTGTAATTGAAGACGACGTCGTCGGCGAGGGCGATGAAACCGTGTGCGAACCCTGGTGGAATAAAAAGTTGCCGATGATTGAATTCCGATAGGTAGAACCCTTGCCATTGTAAGTAGGTCGGCGAAGCCGCCCGAAGATCCACGATGACGTCCCAGATTTTGCCGCGCAGCACCTGAACGAGTTTCGACATCGTAAAATCGTAATGTAATCCGCGAAGTACGTTACGCGTCGAAAACGAGACGCTGTCTTGGACGAACGCATCCATCAGGCCGAGCGCACGGTATTTTTCCGTCGCGTACGTCTCTTTGAAGAAGCCGCGATCGTCTTCGAAGACCTCGGGGATAAAAATCTTCGCCGTATCGAATTTCGTCGCTAGCTCTACGATCGGCATTGCGGCACCGCTTCGGCCGCGTCGGCGGGGACCCTTCGTCGATCGCTTGCGGCCGCCAGCAGCTTCGCTGCGACTCGATGCGAACCGATGCGCTCGCGCGCCGACCGTTGCGCGCGCACGCACGAGCGGCGCAACTCGGGTTCCGTCACGAGCATGTGCGCGAGCGTCGCGACTGCAAGTAGATCTTCTTTATCCCCAATGATCAGCGCGGCGCCCTGAAGCAGTGCGGTCGCCGTCGGGGTCTTCAGTGCGAGAATCGGTACGTCGAACCAGAGCGCTCGGAGATGTCCGATGCTGACGGTGTCGGCCGCATCGAGCGAAACGAACGCGTCGGCGCATCGATAGATCGCCTGGCGGCGGCTCTCGTCGAGTTCCCGGCTCACGATGACGACATCGGTGAGTTCGAGACGTTCGATTTCGTCGCGCAGCCGGCGGTAAACGTCGTCGTCGCATGCGAGCGACGCGCAGATTGTCAGGCGCGCTTGGCGTTCGATCGTAAGGTAGTGAAGAAACGTCACGAGCAAATCGTTGAGATGAGCGAGCGCCGTGATGGGTCCGTCGTAAACGAGATTGTGCTTGCCGTCCTGGAGGGCGGCGACGAGCGATGGATCGGGCGGCGCGTCCCAGACAATCGGGTCGATCGGATAGGGCAACAGCGCAACAGCCCGGCGACCGCCGGCCCGAGCTGCCTCGAGGGCACGCGACGTCGATGCAAACGCCGGCAGCGGCTCCTCGGCTATCGCAGATTCGGCACTCGGCCGCAGTCGCCCGAAACCGTGATAGATGAGAATATCGCCCGAGCCGATAGCGATCGATTCCATTTCGGCGACGTGACGGACGGTCACGAGTGCGTCCGTGCCGGCATCGTCCGCGCTTAGTACGAGGGCTCCCGCACGGTCGAGCGCTTGCGCTACTTCGAGGGCGAACGCTTTTGGTAGCGGTGAATCGGGCACGAGTTGCCGGACCGTCGCGTCGGACCGTGAAGTGCCGGCTTCGAAGACGGAAATGTAACGCTCGATGACGCTCGGCCACGCGGCGACCTCGCGGGCGTGGGCACGCCCGCGTTCGCCGCAGGCGGCGAGTTCCGAATCGGAAAGGCCTTCGAGCTTGGAGAACAGCGCCTCCCAGCTCGCGGCCGAGTCGGCGAGAAAACCCCCATCGGATTGCTCCACGGCCGTGGCAGTCGCCAGACACTCCCGATGCACGGCGACGGGGCGGCCGTGCAGCCATGCCTCATAGATCACTCGCGAGAAGCTCTCGTTGGTGCTCGGCTGCACGAGTATGCGGCAGTGCGCCAGCAGTCCCGCCTTCTCACCGTCGCTGACGGGACCTAAATCGACGATATGCTTCGTCTTGTCGCCGTACGAGACGGGCCGTTCGCCGGCGAGAACCAGTTTGGTCGCCGACGTCGGATGGCGCCGTTTAAAATCGCTAAAGGCCCGAACGAGCGTCGGGACGCCTTTGGCGGGATCCTGGCGCCCGAGATAGAGGACGAAACGTTCGTTCGCCGGTGCGAACGAACCGACGCGCGCGGTGCAATCGCCGGGCGCCTGCGTCTCCACCCCTTCGCCCACGATGGTCGATTTCGTTATGATGCCGGGGCCGAACAGGCGCAATGCGAGTTCGTACTCACCCGCGCTGTTCAAGAGTAAGCCTTTGGCAGCGTGTACCGCTTCTGCCACTTTTCCGAGGTACGCGTACGCCTCGTCGTGCAGACACGGCTGCAGAAATGCGCGTTCGCGAACGAGCGGTAAGCCCAGGAGCGTCGGACCGTACAGATACGGCAGAAAAAGAATTCGATCGTACCGCTGTCCCTCGCTCGCGAGATAAGCGTAAAGCGCGGGACTATTGATCCCATTCTCGTAGAAAGCGCGGGCGTCGCTTTCGAGCAGCGGGTCGACCGATTTCCTGAGCTCTTCGCGGCGCAAACCGAGCAGTATCGCGTTGACGCGATCGAAGGCGCGCCGATCGCGCGAGCCGACCCGAAAACGACGCACCGTCAGGAGGCCCTCGCTGCGCGCGCCGGGCCGATACGTGTTATGCGACCAGTCGTCGTTGAACGAGGCGCAACACGTCGTTAAAACGTCCACCGCTTGTCCGCGGGCCGTCAGTTCGTGCGCTAGCTGCCAGCTCTGTTGTTCCGCGCCGCCGCGGAGTTCCGATCCGAACCAGGGCGTAACGATCGCGATTCGCGGGCGGCCTTCACTCGCTCGTATCGCCGTCGACTCCCCCGTGCAACGCCTCGAGAGCCTCGATATCGTCGCGCAGACCTTGAATCTGTTCGGTCAAATGCCGGTTCAAACTGATCTGTTCTCGACACCCAGCCACCAGGGCCGCATTGACGTGCCGTTGATCTTTGAAGACGAAGGCCAACAGCGCCAGAATGACGCGGCGTAAGAGGCGGAGGTTGAACGGAAAACGATTGCCGATATGCGAGGGCCACTGCGTGCGAATCTGGAGCTTTTGATCGGCGATGTTGGCATACGCTTCCATCGAATTGGTAAAGACGTTGGTACGCAGCCAGAGCGCGTTGACGGGTAGGCCGCCCTGCGGCCGACTCCGCAATTCGGAAACACGTCGGCGCAAGCGAGCCATGAGCTCGTCGACGTCGATGTCCGAGCCGGCCGAATCAATCATCCTATGGAGCCGTTATCATGGAGTCGCCTCAACGCCTCCTGGACGAACTCTTAACGAAGGAAGGTGTGCGCTCGCGACTAGGCGGCGCGCTTCGACCACATCGACTGCATCCCGGCGCACGAAGAGCTTGCGCCAATATGCGCTGCCGGCGAGCCGCCCGATGAGATCGGAGGCCTCACGAGCGTCGACGATTCCCGCGTAAGTGCGCACCAGCACCGTCGGCCGGTCGTCATCGAGGCCGAACGGCAGGCGGTGCATGAGCTGTTCCTGCGCGTCGGCCCACACCGCATCCCCGTACCGTCCCTCGAGTAGCGCGCGAGCGCGTTCGTATGTGGAGAGGTCGCGTTCGGCGTTGAATTCAGCGGCGAGCGCATAGAGCGTCTGCCGGGCGGTGATCGCGCGAGCCGCGGGCACCTCGATGGCTCGCAGCGCGTCGAACACGTGAAAATCGTCCCATACGAGGAACGCTTCGATCGGATCGAGCGCACGTGGATCGGGCCAGAGCGCACGTAGCGCATCGTGTAAGATCCGTTCGAACTGCCGCGTCGTGTGGTGAAAGTAGACGGTCGAGAACATCATGTAGCGAGCCAGTACGAACGACTCGAGCGCGACAACGCCCCGGCCGTCGATACCCAGCGCCGGCGCGCCTCCGATGTCGAAGACGCGTAACGAAGCGACGAGCTGGTCGACGTCGTAGCGTCCGCTCACGACGCCCGTGAAGTAGCCGTCACGCAAGAGATAATCCATGCGATCCGCATCGAGATTGGGGCCGCTCACGAGTTCGCGCAAGACCGGATAGCGCTCGGCCGCCGAACCGCCCACGATGAGTGCGAGTACGTCGCGCGCGTCCACGTGGAGCCGCGCGAGGGCTTCCAGGATCGTCGGCATGGCGAGAATCGCCTCGGTGCGCCGTTCGTGTGGGATGCCCAGCACCGCCTCGCAGGCGTGACTGAAGGGGCCGTGCCCGACGTCGTGGAGCAGCAGGCTCGCTCGGAGCAGGCGCCGCTGCGCCACATAGTCCGCATCGCTCGCGAAGTATTCGTCGTTTGCGCGCAGCGACGCGAGGACGCGCTCGCCCATGGCGAGGGCGCCCAGCGAATGCGTGAAGCGCGAGTGCTCGGCCGCGGGAAAGGCAAGATTGGCAAGCCCCAGTTGGCGAAGACGTCGTAGCCGTTGGAGCGGTGCCGCGTCGAGCAGGCCGATCTCGGCATCGTCGAGCTCGATGAAGTGATGGATCGGGTCGAAAATACGCTTCACGCGCAAGCCGACTTCGCGCCGTAAGGGACGGTCACCTGAGGTGGAACGGCGGTCGCGCACGGCTAACCTCCGGGCGATGCGCGTTCTCGTGACCGGCGGCGCCGGATATATCGGCGCGGTGCTTTGCCGCCGACTCGTCGAAGCCGGCCACCGGCCGGTCGTGCTGGACCGGCTCTTTTGGGGTCGCAAACCGCTCGCCGGGCTCGACGTCGAGATCGTCCCGGGCGACCTGCGCGCGTTCCAAGACGCCTGGCTCGACCGGGTCGAAGCGGTCTGCCACCTCGCAGGCCTCTCCAACGATCCGACCGCCGAGTACAACACCGAAGCGAATTGGCAGATGAACGCTATCGGTACGGAACGTCTGGTGGCCGCTTGCAAAGCGCACGGCATCGAACGCTTCACGTTCGCCTCGAGCGCGTCGATTTACGACAGCGAGGCGTCGTCGCACGAGGTGTCGCGTTCTCCCGCGATGTGCGACGAGTCAACGGTGGTCGCTCCGCGCGGAGCCTATTCGCTTTCGAAAAAATATGCCGAAGACGTCGTGCTGCGAGCAGCCGACGCGAGTTTCGCGCCCGTCATCTTTCGTCAGGGTACGGTCTACGGCTACAGTCCGCGGATGCGTTTCGACCTGGTGGTCAACACGTTCGTCAAAGATGCGATCGTTCGTCGACGACTCTATCTGCACGGCGGCGGATGGATGTGGCGGCCCCTCGTCGACGTGGAAGATGTCGCAGCCGTCCACGTGCTCGCGCTGAGCATGCCGCCCGATCGTTTACGTGGTGAGATATTCAACGTTCTCGAAGAAAATTATCAGGTGCGCCAGCTCGCGATGCTCGTCGCCGGTTCGTTATCGCTCGTCGATCCGCCCATCCGCGTGGAACTCGAAGAGGCACCGCAGCCGAAGCTCGTGCGGAACTACCGCATGAGTAACGCAAAACTCAGCGCGGCCTTCGGCTTCACGCCTTCCCGAACGGTACTGGCGTCGATTGAAGATATGCTAGGCAAAGTTCCGCTCGATCGCGCGGAAGACTTCGGCGATCCGAAGTACTATAACATCCGCTGGATGACGCTACTGGAGGAATTCCACGCCGAACAACGCGTCTTCTCTTCGATCTATTAATAGGCGCTCTCGTTATCGCACATCGATGTCGACGTGTCTGCCCGGCTTATAATATCCGCTTAGATCTGCAGCCACGAGCTCGAACGCGACGCGGTGATGCCCTCGTGAAAGTGCCGTCGCGGGAACGTCGATCGTAAAATGCCCCGCCGCGAACGAACCACGAACGAAGTGCCCGTCGACGACGGCGAAGATCGCGCTCGCCGGCGCGTCGCTGGTGCCGGCGAAGGTGACCGACGTGCCGACCGGGATCTGCGCGGGTTCATCCAGCGGCGACTTGTGTCCGCCGGCCTGTAGCGGCCGTAGCCGGAAACCAACCGGCTGCGGAAGCGGGTCGAGATCGGCCAGCGCGTACACTGACGTAGAGCCGGCGGGCTGACAACGAACGGCCGCCGCTCGTGCGATGTCGTAAATCGCGAGAATGACGATGACCAGGATCGCAACGACGATCAGTAGACGGTGAACGGAATCTTCTCCGCAAGCGCGATCGGTCGGTGCGTGAGCGGATCGACGGTCGTCACGGAAACGAAATGCAGGCCGAGCTCGAGCCCCTTCGTCGGTACCGAGGCGTTGAAGCCGGAGCCAGCCGTCGCACTTTGTGGCAAGTTTGCGAAATCCAAGACGACGTCCGGACGCGAATCGCCTACGCGTGCCGCGAGCGGCTTCGCATTGTCGACGATCACGGTCATCGGATGTAGCGCCCGACGATGCAAGACGTCGATACCCCAGCCACGGACGACGAGCGGTTCGCCGCGCTGTACCCAGATGGCGTTCGCCGCCGCGTTCCAGTACGTCTCGTCCCGCATCGGTGCGATGGCATCGATCGACCCGACGTATCGCTTGCCGTGAAACGACTTCGGTAAGCTCAACGGAGCGGGTTCGACGATATGCGGGACGGTCGCGCCGCGTATTTCGAACGGGAAGTCGGCGAGGACGACGGCGCTGTGTCCGGTAGCATCGACCGCAACGATCGAGAAACGGTGCGGCCCTGTGCTCAGCCCGTGAAGTGGTACGATGCCGGAGAATCCGCCATAAGCCGCCGTAAGCGGCGCGATTTGAGGGAAGTTGGCGCGAAGTTCGGGTCGCAGTTCCCCGGGGTGGATAGCGAATCGTTGCCGGCCATCGATGCGGACGTACATCGCTCGCAAAGGACGGCGATGCGCAATATCGACCAGCCAGCCTTTGAGGTAGAGCGAACGCGTCCGGCCGAACACGACGGGTGACGTTTCGGGTCCATCGATGCCGGCCGCTTCGAGCGGCGCGACTTTATCGAGCGACCCGACGAGCGTCGATCGGTCGCCGATGACGGCCGGCCTCGGCGGACCGGCACTGATCGATTCGAAATTGACCGATTTTGCCGTAGGAAAGTAGTGCGTGCGATCTTTGGATACGATATAGAGCGCGATCCGATGCGGCCCGAGCGCCATATTGGCCGTGGGAACCGTCAGATGAAAACCGGCCCAGAACAAGCGCTCGTCGTGCAGCCGCTCCGCGAAGTCTTGATGCGCGTACTGGTAACTCGCAGCGATTTCGTCGCGTCCGTCGACCAGCCCGATAACGCCGCTCGCAGCGTCGTGCCCCGGCATGTCGCTGGCGAGACCCTCGATTTCGATCGGTTGGCCGCGCACGATCGGCACGACCGGCTCGGCTTTCACGTCGACTTCGGTATCGCCCACGTGTCCGATGAGGATGTCGATTTTGGGACCGCGCTCGAGCCTAGCGAGCGGCGGGACGGACGATGCGCCGTAATAACGTCGTTCGACGGCCGAAGCGGCGTAGAAGCTTCCCGCACTGGAATACAAAGCGAGCAGGACGAAAAGCGTTCCGCCGAACGCCGCGCGTAAGCGGCGGCCGGGAAGGACCCGCGGCGCATAATGCACGCCGAAGAGCAGTGCCGGAACCAGGAACGCGATCCAGTTACGTCCCGATTGCCGCCAGACGTTGTTGGTAAGCGCGTAAAACACGATCATGAAAAGCGCGAAGATATAGTACGCATTGAGCGGCACGCTCGCGAGCGCACACTTTAACGCCGTTGCGACGCGGCCGCGCTTCGCCAGGTGAACCAGGCGAACGGCGAACGTCGCGCTTCCGGCGATGGTAAGAAGTGCGGTTAGAATAGTCGCTGCCGGAATGAAGACATCGCGCACGAAGCGATCGATTTGCGGGTTAACGAGGGTCACGTACGTGTCGAGATTTCCGAAGTAATTCCAATACGAGAGAGCCGCGGCATAGCGGTAGTCGCGGGTGAGCGGCGGCGTAACGTTGCCGACGAAATAGTAACGCAGCGCTTCCCCGAGCAAGTTCGCAAAATGGAGCGATTCTTGCGGAAGCTTTTGGAGGCTCGTGAAGACGAAGTGCGTGCCCAGCGTCGCTGAGAACGCGTCGTTCTTGCCGACGGCGACCGTCTGAACGGTCAGCAGTACCGCGGCCGGGAGCGCGACCAGCAGTGCGAGCGCCAGCGTGCGCCGCAGCGAGCGCGTGCGCAGGTAGAAGGCGTACGCTGCCGCCGGTCCCGCTGCCAGCACGACGCAGAGCGCGATTTGATATTTCGTTACGCTCAGTACGCCGAGCACGCAGGCGAACCCGAGCCACTCCCACTGCCGTCGCGCGCGCCGCAGCCGTAACGCGCAAAAGAAAGTTGCCGTGGTCGCGAGGAGCGCCAAATTATCCGGTTGCACCGAAGATGCGACGAACGTGGTAAGTCCGAAGCCGCCCGCAATCGCGAGAAAAGCCAGCGCCGGGACGCGTCGCATGCCCAATTCCCGGACGACGCCGAACGCGAAGGCGAGCGTGAGTACGAGCAGTGCGACCGAAAACCAACGCGCAGCGAAAAATACGGCGGATAGCGACGGATCGGCGTGAGCGAAAAGTGCCAGCCAGCCGGCGTTTGCGGCGTAATAGGCGAACGGGTACATCGATATCAGCACCGGATTTGGATGGTTAGCCGCGTTCATGTACGCGTGCGGGTCGGGAAGCTCCGTTCGCGAACGGAGATCGATGCGGGCGAAGTATTGATGCGATCCGTAGGCGGGAGTCACCGCTGGAGCGCGTTCGCCGGGGTTGAGATAGATGCGCGAAAAATCGGAATACGTTTCGAGAAACGCCGATTCCAGATCTGCGGTCGGAAAGCCGAGCGGGTTGTGCGCCGAGAGTAAGTGCCCGGAGCGCACCAGTGAGATCGTGTAATCGAAATGATCGGGTTCGTCGGAATTTTCGAAGATCGGCGAAGTGTAAACACGCAGCACGGCGAGCGCCACGGTAGCCGCGATCGCGCCGGCCAAGGCCACTACGCGCGCGAAGCGCAACAGCCGCTCGTTCAACGGATTGCGAGCTGGATCGGTGCGCGCGGTTCGTAATAACCCGAGAGATCCGCCGCGACGATCCGTACGTGAACGGTATGCGATCCCGTTGAAAGGCCGTCGGTCGGAATCACCACGCTGAAGCGGTCGCCGCCCGTACGTTCATCGTACGTCGCACGATAGGCCGCACGATCGTCGAGGACCGCAAAGACCGCAGCAGCCCGCTCTCCCGTTACAGCATCGCGCGCGCGTCCGCGAATCTCGACTGCGTCGTTGTTGCGCACGCGCACGTCCCGCGCGTCCGCCGGGCGCGATCCGCCGGCGTCGCTGGTGGTGATCCGATCGAGGGCGAGCGGTATAGCGACCGCGCCGGGTCGCGCGGACAAGCGTGGTAACGCTTCGAGCAGCACGGGGTGGCCCGGCGCGCAGCCCCGTGCGGTAAAGGTAACGATCGCGCCGGCAATTGCGAGCGAGCCTAGCGCGATGGCGAGCATGGCATACGTTTCGCCCAGCAAGGCAGCTTTCATCGGCGACTATACTTCCGCACCGAGCGGTATCAACCCATTAGAGGGTGAGGCCGATTATGAGCGCATGGGTACACTCGTCGTATGGAGGTAGCACGGTCGGCTGAGCGACCTCGTTATAAGGATGTCGTAAGGTGCCGGTTGTGCGGTGGCGCACGTTCCGAAATGGCGGTCCGTCTGCGAGACATTCCGGATCCCGATCGGCCAGCGGAGCGTTATGCGATGCTCGAATGTCGGGCTTGCGGCCTCGCTCAAACCGATCCGTATCCGGGCGACGGCGACATTGCCGATCTCTATGCAAATGGAATATCGAGCGATTACGAGATGCCGGAGAGCGGAATCATCGGCCGCCTCAAGGACGTTCTGGCGAAACGAACCGTTCGCGCGATCGCTCGGCGCGCACGTCTGGTCCCGGACCGCATATTAGACTTTGGGACCGGTGCTGGTCGATATGCCGCGGCAGCCGGCGCAGCGTTTCCTCGGGCGTCGATAACGGGAACCGATTTTGCCAACGTCCCGCCGGTCGGGTCGTATTACGAGCGTTATCCCGACATCTCGTACGTTCCGTATTCGCAGCTTCGCGCCCACGGACGCTTCGATCTCGTGCTGGCGCGTCACGTGCTCGAACACGTCAGCAATCCGAAGAAACTCGTTGCAGAATGGCTCGGCTTCTTGACGCCGAAAGGCAGGCTCTATATCGAGGTGCCAAACCTTTTGTCGGCTACTGCTAAGTTAGCCGGTCCGAGGTGGCCGCTTTGGTACGTGCCCAAGCACCTCTCGCATTTCACCGCCCACACGTTACGCCGGATCGTGGAAGCGGCCGGCGGCGACGCGCTGATCGGTACCTGTGAGATGCCGATGATGGGGAACGTCGTAGCGCTGCGCACCGGACATTCACGCTTCGACCCTCGCTTCAAGTTGGCCGGCGTGGCGCTCCATCCGCTGCAATTGGCACTCGAAGCGGTCGCTCGCGAAGGAACGTGCCTCTACGCGATCGTCCAGTCCTCAAAAAACGCATAAGCTCGATCGCGCAGTCGGCTGCAAAACGGTTCGTAGCTTTCACGCGCCGAAGCATTCGTGTCCCCGTGCGCATCGATCAAGGAACCATCCGCGAGATCCTGGCGCGTACCGATATCGGCGCGTTCGTGGGAACGTACGTGCAGCTGCGTAAGCGCGGCAACGACCTCGTCGGCCTGTGCCCGTTCCACGGCGAGAATACGCCGTCGTTTCACGTCCATCCCGATCGGGGTTTCTTCAAATGCTTCGGTTGCGGGGCCGGCGGCGACGTCCTCAAGTTCGTCCAGCAGCTGGAAAACCTGACTTTTCCCGAAGCGGCGCGGCTGCTGGCACGACGGGCGGGGATTGAACTCGCGGACGAGGACCCGCAAGCGGCGCGCGCGCGCGGCGACAAGGAACAGATCTACGCGGCGAATGCCGCTGCCGCCGCCTTCTATCATCGCACGCTCAAACTCGCACCCGAAGGCGCGATCGGGCGCGCCTACGTCGCCGAGCGGGGCCTCGCGGCAGCGACAGTCGACGGCTTCAAGCTCGGCTACGCGCCCGACGAATGGGGCGCACTCGTCGCGGAGTTGCAGACCGCCGGCGTCGATCTCGCCATCGCCGAAAAAGCGTATCTGGTCAAAGCGGGTCAGCGCGGCTACTACGATTTCAACCGCGGCCGCCTGATGATTCCGACGTACGCGACAACGGGCGAGATCGTCGCTTTCGGCGGCCGTGCGCTCGACGATCAACAGCCGAAATATCTCAACACCGGCACGACGCCCGTCTATACGAAAGGCCGCGGACTCTACGCCCTCAACGTCGCACGCCGGGCCGCGGCCGCCCGCGAATCGCTCATCGTCGTCGAAGGCTATCTCGATTGCATCGCGTTGCATGAGGCCGGTTTCACCAATGCCGTAGCATCGCTCGGAACGGCGTTCACCGCCGAGCAAGCCGCCGAGTTACGCAAATATGCTGAGCGAATCTTCGTGTGCTTCGATGCGGATGCCGCGGGCACGAACGCGACCGCCAAATCGATCGATACGCTCGCCCAAGCCGGTTGCATCGCGTTCATCGTCCAACTGCCGCGCGGCGACGATCCCGATAGCTTCGTGCGCGGTCACGGCGCCGCGGCGTTCCAGAAAGTGCTCGACGACGCATTGCCGTGGATTCAATTCAAACTCGATCTCGCGATCGCCGACATCCGGGAGAAGCGTCTTCCCGCCAGCCGAGCGGCGGCCGAGGCGGAAACGCTCGTGCGCCAACTCTCGAAGCTGGAATGGGATAAGTGGCGCGTCTACGTTGCCAAGTCGCTCGATCTTTCAGTCGAAGATATCCGCAACAATCGTTTCATTGCCAACGCCGCGAACTTCGCGCCGCGCGCCGGTGCCGCCACGCCGATGACGCGCCACATCGCGCCCACGGCCGAACCGCCGCCGATCGAACGCGAGATTCTCGCCGCCCTCGTCGAAGAACCGGCGCTCGTCGCCGAGTTCGGGCCGCTCATTCCGGCACGGACTTTCCACGACGACCGCTACCGTGGCATCTACGAAGCGTTGTGCGCGGGGGCGGCGACGCTCGTCACGCTGATCGACGTCTACGCCATACTCGGCGATAATCGCGACGCGGTCGAACTGGTCGTCGCGCTGCAAAAACCCGACCGCTCGTCGAAGCTGCGCTTCCCCGACTCCCTCGCGCGACGCGCGCATCTCGAACGCGTCGTCGACCGCCTCACCGAAGAAGACGTCGAACGCCGCTTTCGCGATCTCGACGCCCGCCTCGACGCCGCGTTTTCCTCCGGCGAGCCGGTCCCGCCGGCCGAACGCGACGAACACCGGCGCCTCTCGAGCGAGCGCGAAGCGAGAAAAAAGAAACGCCTCGGCACGCGCTAAAGCAACGTATTGACCCCATGTGGGGGCGTGCCGTATCGTAAGTCATGGCCGATTTGAAAGTCCGCAATCTCGACGAACACGTGGCCGCGAGCCTTCGAAACCGTGCTAAGCACAATGGAATCTCGCTTGAAGAAGAGATACGTCGCACGCTGAGCGCGTCTGTCGCGGCCAGACGGAGTGCGCTTTTCAAGCGCGCGGCCGCATTGCGGGCCGCCACTGCGGCGCGATCTCACGAACCCGCCTTGGACAGCGCGCGCATTATCCGCGAGGAACGGGATGCCTCGGGTTAACGATATATCGCGAGCCGTTCTCGACGCGTCCGTCGCCGTCCGCTGGCTCGTCGAGGAAACGGGAAGCGAAGCGGCGCGAGCCATCGTGGAATCGAAATCTCTTTGGGTGGCCCCGCACCTGCTCGTAACCGAATGCGCGAGTGCGCTTCGCCGCAAGGTCGTTTCCGGAGCTTTATCGCTGGGCGATGCGATCGCCGCCCTGGCGATACTCGCGCGCGCGGTCGATGAGGGCTTCGTGACCTTCGGTATCGATTCTGACGTGGTGTCCTCTGCACTGACGCTAGCTGTAGCTACCGCGCACAAAGTCCCAGACTGCATGTACCTCGCGCTTGCGGAACGGGAAGGCCTTTCGCTCGCCACCGCCGACATCGTGCTCGCTCGAATCGCCGAACGCCGCGGACTTTCGGTTCTCTTCGTCGCCGGGGCCTGAGCCGAAACCAACGTGACCGCCGCGCGGTTTACCGTTCGCCCGACTACGATTGCATCGGGTCATGCGGCGATTTTTCGCCGGGCTGCGGAATTGCCTGGCTCGGCGAAGAACGAATGGGGCAGGGAGAGGGGGTGAGGTCAACACATATGGCACGAAAAAAATCGGCGAGTAACGGCGCGACGGGCGAAGCTGCGGCTCCGGCCATGCCGCTCGAAGAGGCGATCAAGAAGCTGATCGAGCGCGGCAAGAAGCGTCATTCGCTCACATACGAAGAAATCAACGCGATATTCGATAACGTCGAAGACGTCGATCCCGAGCGTATCGACGCGCTATTTGAAGAAATCGCGTCGCTGGGCATCGAGGTCGCCGAAGAGCAGAAAGAAGAGAAGGCCGAAGAGAAAGACGGCGGCAGCGCCGAGAGCGACTCCGTGCCCGCAGGCCTCTCTCTCGACGATCCCGTCCGGATGTATCTCAAGGAGATCGGCCGCGTACCGCTGCTCTCGATGGACGAAGAGAAGTCGCTCGCGATGGCGATCGAATCGGGCGAACTCGAAGCGCAGAAGAACGGTCAGGCGCAGGGGCGCGTCATCGAGCAAGGTTTTGAATCCAAGCGTAAGCTCACCGAAGCGAATCTCCGGCTCGTCGTCTCGATAGCGAAGAAGTACGTCGGCCGCGGCATGCTCTTTCTCGATCTCATTCAAGAAGGTAATCTCGGCTTGATTCGCGCCGTCGAGAAATTCGATTACCGCAAAGGCTATAAATTCTCGACGTACGCAACGTGGTGGATCCGGCAGGCCATTACGCGCGCGCTCGCCGATCAAGCGCGCACCATCCGTATCCCGGTGCACATGGTCGAGACGATCAATCGTCTCATCAAAATCTCGCGTCAGTTGTTGCAAGAACTCGGGCGCGATCCGACGGTGGAAGAAATTGCGCACGAGATGGGCCTCACGCCGGAAAAAGTGCGCGAGGTCATCAAAATTTCGCAAGAGCCGATCTCGCTCGAAACGCCGATCGGTGAAGAAGAAGACTCGCATCTGGGCGACTTCATCGAAGATCAAGAAGCGATTGCACCGGCTGAGGCCGCCTCCGTCATGCTGCTCAAAGAGAAGATGGCGGACGTCCTCAAGAACCTGACGGATCGGGAACGCAAGGTGCTGGTTTTGCGCTTCGGGCTCGAGGACGGGCATCAACGAACGCTCGAGGAAGTCGGTCAAGAGTTCGGTGTGACGCGCGAGCGCATCCGTCAGATCGAAGCCAAAGCGCTGCGTAAGCTCCGCCATCCTTCGCGCGGAAAAGCGCTCAAAGATTACTGGTCGAGCGAGTAGTGTAGCTTGCGAGAGGGGCGACGATGGTCGGATTGATGTTTGCGGCGTTGGTCGCGTTCGCCGGTGACGCGCCGCCGGCAAGCGAGCCCGCGCCGTCGCCCGCGCCGACTGCAGCGATCCCGTTGCGCGAGATCGGGCGCGTGCGTGCCGTTTCGCCGTTTTGTTCGGCTTTCGAGCGCCATTTCAACGCGGCGGCACGGCCGCTGCTCGCAAGCGACGAGCGCATCGGCGCCATCGGCTTTACGTTCGGTACGATCGAGTCCCATTTCCACGCGCGTGGCGCCGAACTGCTGCTGTACGACGATCGCGTGCATCTCATGCGGTACGTCGGCGACTTGCAGAAGGCGATTCCTCAAGCGCGCCGCGAGCTCGACGAACTTCGCGCGAGCGCGCCCCTGACGCGCGATCGCGAGACCGCGAAGCAGACGCTCGAACTGGCCGCATCACTCGGGAAGGCGCTCGATAAGCAACGAGCGATCGCGATCGATTCGCTCGGCGTCGTGCAGGCACTGACGGATCTAACGCTCGGAACCAATCGCAACGAAAGTCATGCGACCGCCGCCCTTACTCTAAGCGGCGCGCTTCTCATCGATCCGATCGCGCATCTCGAGGGCATTCGCGATGCCGACGGTCCGCGCGCTTCGACCGAACTGCAATCTGGGATGCCGGGCTCGTTCGACCCGTATACGACCGGAACGCCCGCGAATGCGCGCGACGTTCGCAGTTATCTGCAGTGGCAGCGCCAACTCGAGCGCATCGGCGATGCCGAAAGCGCCGGCGCCGAAAAGGCCGCGGCGCTCGCGCAGCGCTGCAACACATAAGGCCAACGTTTCCGCCCTCCGCTAAGGAATTAATTGACAGCACGGCGAGCCCCGTGCTAGCTTACTATTAATTCCTTAACGGATAGCAGAGGCAGCGATGGCACGTCCGAGATCGCCCGTTCTCACCGATGCGGAGCTTCGCCTCATGGAGATTCTCTGGAGGACGCCGCGAGCGACCGTCAGCGATGTCGTTGCAGACGCCGGCACGCCGCCGCTTTCGTACAGCACGGTGCTTACGACGCTGCGGATCCTCGAACGTAAGGGGTACGTCGCGCACGCCGAGGTGAATCGTGCGTACGTGTATCGCCCGCTCGTCGCGCGCGATGAAGCGGCGAGCAAGGACGTCGGCCACGTGCTCAAGCGATTCTTCGCCGGCAAGCCCGTCGACCTCGCGATGCGGCTGGTCGAAGCCGACCGCCCGTCGCGCGCCGAAATCGAGCGCCTCAAAGCGCTCATCGCCCGTTACGAAGAGGGTGGCGAATGATCGCAATGCTTCATACGGGGGCTCAGTATCGCTCGTTGCTCCTGGCGCTGCTGACGTACGTGCTCACGTCGCTTTGGATGGGCGCGCTTTTGGCCGCGCTCGCCGCACTCGTGCTGCGTCTGTGTAAATCGCTCGGTGCCGGCGCACGCTACGTCGTCTGGTACGTCGCGCTCGTCGCTACAGTTATCGGGCCGGCCTCCACCACCGTCGCTGCATATCGCGCGGCAACGTGGCCCGCGTCATGGCCGGTGCATGCCGCCGCTTTTCCCGACGCGGCCGGCCCCATCACGTTTCCAATGCCGGCCGTGCTCGGGCTGGCCGCGCTATGGGCCGGTGGCGCGCTCTACGGCATCGTTCGGTTGGCTCGCGGCGCCGCGCTGCTTGCGGCGCTCGGGCGCGGCACGGCGGCGCGTGCGGTTGTGCGTCTCCGATCGGGTGACGGTGCCGGTCGCAATCGGTCTTTTAGATACGATGATCGTCGTCCCGCTGGACGTGTTCGACGATTTCGAACCAAGCGACGTTGACCGGTTTTTGTTGCACGAGTTGGCGCATCTCGAACGCGCTGATGACTGGACGGCGCTGCTCGCGCGGGTCGCGCTCATCGGGCAGTTCTTCAACCCGCCATGCACGCGATCACTCGCGCGCTCGACCTCGAACGCGAGATCGCCTGCGACGATCGGGTGGTGGAGGCCACCCGCGACGTGCGCGCGTACGCCGTCGGCTTGACGCGCATGGCCGAGTGGACGGCGTGGCCGCATCGTGCGCTCGCGGCGTCCGCAATTTTCACCACGCGCCGCCAGCTTTCGCTGCGCGTGGAACGTCTACTTGCGGACCGTAAGCTGCGCGTGCCGCGGCGAGGCGTCTTGCCGACGGTCTTCGTCCTCGCGGGATCGCTCAGCGTCGTCGCCGCCGCTGGACCGCTCGCTCCGGCGATCGCTTTCGACGATAACCCGTTGCAGAGGACCGCATCTCAACCTGCGGCGGAATCGCTCCTTACGGGAAACGGCACGTCCTTATGGTTCAAGGACGCGAAACTCATCGTCCTTCGCAAAGGCGTAAAGGACACCATCTATCGCGATGACGCAAAGATTTTTATCCTTCGTAGCAATGCGAAAACGAACGGCTCGCCGTTACTCGACATCTTCAAGCACCGCTCGTCGAACGTACCGCGCTCAAAAAAAGACTCTGCAGAGGCGGCTAGACTTGCGAGCGTGTTAGAGCTCGTGACGCGCCTCAATCACGATAAGCGCTAAATGGGCGGCATCGTCGCTGTGCTTGCCGCGCTCGCCTTCGCCCTGTCGTGCGGCATGCCGGCGCGTGCGGCCGGCGATGCGAGTGACGTGGTGGTCGAGGTCGTCGATGCGTCCGGCGGCGCTCCGGTTGCGCTAGCACGCGTCATCTTACAGGGCGAGAGCCCGGTGATCGGTTACACCGACCCGCAGGGCCGGGCCCGTTTTGAATCGGTCGCGAGCGGGTCGTACCGCGCCTCCGTGACCAAGCGCGGATTTGCAACGGGACGCTCGCCGCTCTTCGACGTGCGCGCCGATCGGACGAGCGACGTTCGCGTGCAATTGCAGCACCCGGGCGCGCTCAAGCAAATCGGTAACGTCACCGTCACGAGCTCCCCGGCCCGTTCGTCGCGCGAGGTCGGCCAAGACGATCCGCTGCGCTTCCTGGATGGTTCGCTGCGCGATGCGATCGATGATTTACCGGGGGCGACGTCCAGTGGGGACGGCTTGCAAATCGACGGCAACGATCCCTCGCAAACCGGAACGAGCATCGACGGAATCGCAATTCCGGGCGCCGGCGGGGCATTCGGCGACCGCGGGATCAACGCGGACCTCTTCGGCGGCGCGAGCGTCAGTTCGGGCGCGCAGAACGGGTCGCTCGCCGGCAGCGTCGGTTTTCGCACGCTGCAGCCGACCCGCTTCGCGCAGCAGCAAACGACGCTGCAATACGCAAGCAACGATTCGTCGTCGAGTTTTCTGATCGCGCGCGGGTCGGTGCACGATTTCGGCTACGTCGTCGAGCACGCCACGCGCGGCCGTACCAGTCCCTTGACGGGCCTCGCTTTCACCGATCAAACCGGACTGACGTACCGGCACGACGGCGACCGTGCGACCGCAGGTGATCTCGCGAAGCTGCGCTGGTCGCCGTCGATTGCGCAGACGCTGACGCTGACGGCGACATCGACGACGGCGCGCAGCGGTTTAGCGTGCGCCGCGCTCGTCGCGCTTTTCCCCTGCGGCTTCGGTCCCGGCGCGTCGGGCAACGCACGCGGGGCGCTCGTGACGCTCTCCGAAAACGCGACGATCGGCGCTACGTCGCTCTCGATCGGCGGCTTTGCGAACGCGTCGCGCGACGCCTCGGATGAAGCGCGCCGTCAGCTTGCCGGCCGGCCCGCACCGCAGAGCAACGAGTTTCTCGGAAATGCCCGCGGGCTGAACCTCACGCTGCAACTTCCCGCCGGCGACCGTCACGATCTTTCCATCGTCGCGCAGACCTACGGCCTTTCGTTCGGTGGCCGCTCGACTACCGTCTCCGGTACGTTTCCGTTCGCGCAGCGCACCGCGTATCGCGCGGCGTCGATCGTCGATCGCTATCATCCAAGCCAGCGTCTCACGCTCACGGCCCGCGCGGGCGCCAACGGCAGCAATGGGTCCAACGCCTTGCGCACGGGGCTCGAGGTCCGCTGGCAGCCGTCGCGCGCAAGTGCCTACGACATCGCGGCGACCTCCGGTGACGCGGGTGCCGGACTCGTCGGCACCGAGCGCGTGTTTCCCGACCCAAGCTCGCTATCGTTCGACTGTGCGAGCGGGCTGGCGTCTGGGCAAGCGGCGTCGTCGAACGCAGCCCGGCAGCGCTCGTCATCGCTGCGCGCGTCGGTCGAACGTTCCGGGCGACACGGCCGGCTGGCGTTTACCGCATGGTCCGCGCGTCTTTCGGGCGCTCCCGTACTGGCGGCGCTCGACGCCTCCACTCTCGTCCTGCCGGCGGGATACTTGGCCGCGGTCAACACGTTCGCCGCGTCGCCGTTCGTGTGTGGATCGAATGCGATTCGTTCGCTCGCGTTTACGTCGTTCCAGCCGGCCGATCAGCTCAACCGCGGCGCGACGCTCGCAGGCTCGCTCGAGATTGGGAAAGCGCTCGTCGCCGGATACGTGACGGTGCAGTCGCGTTTCGTAACCGGTGAGAGCGCGGGGACGGCCGCGCTGACGCCCCTGGGCGCGCAGGTCCCCGACGCTCCGCTCCATCGCGCCGGACTCGTCGCTACGGCGAAGCTGGGACGCGCCGTCGACGTGCTTGCGAACGCGAGCTATACCGCGTCCAACAATCCGAACCGGTTGCCGGCGTACACGATCTTCAACGCCGGTTTTGCCGCGCCGCTACGCGAAGGGTCGCTCGCGATCGTCGCAACGAATCTGACCAATCGTTATCCCGGACCGTTCGTTCCCGCGGCCGACGCTGTCGCGCTTCGGCGCACGTTCGGCGTGCCGCTCGCGCTCGCTGCCGTGCCGCTGACGCCACGCGCCGTCGCGCTGACGTACACGGGGTCCGCGTTGGGCGTTTGGGCGCGACGGGGAGCGGTGCCGGTAGCGCCGACGCCTCGATGCCCGAAAACGCAGGCGACCAAAGTATCTCGATACGAGGCGACGCCATTAGCGAAGGACCGCACCCGGACGCCTTGCAGATCGACCCCGATAACGAAAATTGCTCGCCGGCCGCCGCGCGCATCGCGCAGCCCATCATGGACGCCATCGGGCGGATCGCCGCGGCGGCCGAACGAGCGAAATCGGGGGACCGCTATCCGGCCACGTTCGTCGGCGCGCACGCGGTCAACGGCGGAGTGACGCTCGACTACGTGCCGTACGAGAACGGGCTTCGTTTCGTCGTGACTGCCTCAGCGCAGTTGCGGCTGAGCGCGGCATTTCTGAACTGCGCCCGGCTGAGTTTCGCCTCGAGCGACGATCGCGAAAAATATCACCTCTATTTTTCGCCGTCGCAGAGCAAGCGAGAATTCTTCATCGCATTCCGCCCGTCGATCGGAATCTATTTGGTCCCGCCGCCCAACAGCATGAAGACGACGACGAGCGCGACGGCATCGACCGATCAGGAACCGGCCGTGCCGCCGACGGATCCCTTCGCAGAGCGAGTTCCGGCGTGCCCGTCTTCGGCGAAGCCGCTCGCCCAGGCGATGGTCGCCGCCGTGCGTGGTGCCCGCGCGGCCGCGCTGCGCGGCGCGCCCGTTTCGCCGAACGACGTTGCCGACATTACCGCGCACGGCACGCCGCCGAGCGGCTGGCTCGAACTCAAGCCGCGCGACCCGTTCGCCGGCACGGCGCTGCTGCAGTGCTTGCACGTGGCCGGCGTCTCCCCCGCGCATCTAGCTGCCACCGGGATCGCCGACGCGCGCCGCCACGGCTTCGGTTTCAGCGACCGCTTCGGTTTCTACCTGATCGCCTCGCCGGAGAAGGTATCTCCCTGACGTCGGCGTGGCGCGCCGATGCCATCAGTACCCGGATTTCGTAGTACCGGCCAGGCTACCGTTCGTGCCGTTTCTACTTCGTGCCGTTTTAGACCGAAAAGACGTGCGTATCGATGCGACGCAAACAGGCATCGGCTTCGCTAACGATCCGCTTCACGATTTCTCCGGCGGGAGCCGTGCCACGGATCAGACCGACGGATTGCCCGGCGTAAATATGGGCGATATCGTAATCTTGGCGCGTTCGCGCGTCGGCAAACCCCGGCTCGGCGCTCTGGGGTACGGGCTCGTTCTCCCAGCGTGCCGTGAACGAATTGCGCAGCGCTCGACCCTTGAATTCGCCGGGCCACGCCTTGTGTTGCACGCGATCGAAGACATCGGTCAAGATCGTGTCGGTCTCAGTTGCGGCGGTGATGCGAGCCTGCGCCGCGCGGTTCGTACGGGCTTCGGTGGCGGCGAGGAACGGCGTACCGATCCACGCTCCGCCCGCGCCGGCTGCAAGAACGGCGGCTAGCCCCCGCCCCGTCGCGATGCCGCCTGCTGCGACCACGGGTGTGTGGCCGGCAAGCTCGAGCACGATCTGCAGGAGGGGCAGCGTCCCCACGTCGCCCGTGTGGCCGCCGCCCTCGGTGCCTTGGGCGACGAGGATGTCGACGCCGGCGGAGAGTGCCGTTTCCGCCCAGCGCTGCGATTGCACTTGAGAAGCGACGAGAATTCCGGCCTCTTGAAAGCGCGCAACGAACGGGGTTGGATCTCCGAACGAAATCGACACGAGCTTCGGGCACGCTTCCAGCACAAGGTCGATCAATTCGGGTCGACGGTCGATGACCCACCTCACCAGACCGATTCCGAAGGCGAGGGGCCCCTCGTGTGGATCGCTATCACGAATCAAACGGATTTGCGACCGCAAACTCTCCGCAGACTCATCTTCATCGAATCCCAACATCCCGAATGCGCCGCTCCGCGCTACCGCTCGTGCGAGCGCGCCACCGGCCTGCGGAGTCATGGGCGCATTGACAATCGGAAATCGAACTCCGAGCGTTTGTGAAAGCATCGTCGGCATTATACTCCGTAGCGTCAGCGACGAGCGCCGGGCCGGCCTGCTAAAATCGTTTCCAAGGGCGCTTTCTAATGCGCGGCCGGGGGTAAACGGATCATCGCGGAAGTAGAGCAGTTCGCGAACGTGTCGGCTCGGCGAGCGGGCCGGCGGCAAAGCGCTCAACGAGCTCGAAATTTGGAGAACGCATGAACGGTCAAGCGATGACTGACGGCTTCCACCTCGTCGTGGACAGTCTCAAACTCAACGGCATCGATACACTGTACGGCGTTGCCGGAATTCCGATTACCGATTTGCTCCGGCTGGCACACGACGAAGGTCTGCGCTACATCGGCTTCCGTCACGAGCAGTCCGCCGGAAACGCGGCCGCCATCGCCGGTTATCTGACGCAGAAGCCGGGCATTTGCATGACGGTCTCTGCGCCGGGCTTCCTCAACGGCATGGTCGCTCTGGCCAACGCGACGACGAACTGTTTTCCGATGATCCTGATCAGCGGGTCGAGTGACCGGGCGATCGTCGACCTCGAACAGGGCGACTACGAAGAAATGGACCAGATGAACGCTGCCAAGCGATACGCGAAGGCGGTCTATCGGGTCAATCGCCCGCAGGACATCGGCATCGGCCTCGCCCGCGCGATCCACGCCGCTTGTTCCGGGCGGCCCGGCGGGGTCTATCTCGACCTGACGGCCGAAGTGCTGAGCTCGGTGCTCGACCTGGAAACGGCCAAAAAGTCGTTGGTGAAGGTCGTCGATCCCGCGCCGGCCCAGCTTCCCGCGCCGGAATCGATCGCCCGCGCGCTCGACCTGCTGGCGTCCGCACAGCGTCCGCTCGTGCTACTCGGCAAGGGGGCCGCTTACGCGCAAGCCGACCGGGAAATCCGCTCCTACATCGAGACGACGGGCGTGCCGTTTCTGCCCATGTCGATGGCCAAAGGTCTGCTCCCGGACAATCATCCGCAATCGGCCGCGGCGGCGCGCTCGTATGCGATCGGCCAGGCCGACGTGGTGATGCTCGTTGGCGCGCGCCTCAACTGGCTCCTCTCGCACGGCAAGGGTCCGCTGTGGTCGGAGAACACGCAGTTCGTACAGGTCGACATCTCGCCGACCGAGATCGACAGCAACCGTGCGATCGCAGCGCCCGTCATCGGCGACATCAAGTCCGTCATGGCGGCCTTGAACGCCGCGCTCGAGCCCGGAAAGGTGAAGGCAAGCTCCGGCTGGATCGACGAGATCGGCAAGCGCAAGCAAAAGAACATCGAGAAGATGGCGGCTCGGTTGAAAGAGGATCCGAGCCCGATGAACTTTTCCAGCGCCTTGCGCGCGGTGCGTGACGCGCTCGCCGGCCGGCCCGACGTGTACGTCGTCAACGAAGGCGCAAATACGCTGGATTTCGGGCGCAACATCATCGATATGTTCGAGCCGCGCAAGCGTCTCGACAGCGGCACCTGGGGCATCATGGGTATCGGGATGGGCTATGCGATCGGCGCGGCCGTCGAGAGCGGCAAACCGGTCGTCGCGATCGAGGGCGACAGCGCGTTCGGCTTCAGCGGCATGGAGTTGGAGACGATCTGCCGCTATCAGTTGCCGGTGATCACCATCATCATGAACAACAACGGCATCTACCGCGGCGACGCCCGGGACAGCGCGCCGTCGCCGACGGGTTTCTTGCCGGATGCGCGCTACGAGAAGATCATCGAAGCCTTCGGAGGCGTGGGCTATTACGTCACCGACACCCAGCGCTTGAACGAGGCGGTGAGCGAGGCAATCGCTTCGGGCAAGCCCGCGCTCATCAATGCCGTCATCGATCCGACGGCGGGTACCGAGAGCGGCCACATCCAGAGCCTCAACCCCAAGAGCGCGCTTGCCGGAAAGGTCTAGCGCGGCGACGCCTACATTTTCATTTCTTTCGGTGGATTGACCGGCTTGACGTCGGGATTTTTCTCCGCGAATGCGCCATGCGGATTCGGAACCACCCACACCGGGACGTCCCAGATTGCCGGAAAGGCGAAGACGAAGCGTACGTCGCCCACGCTCTTCGCCACGCCGGCCGCAACGAGCGCCTGCGCGGTCGGATGCGCCAGGGTTCCGCCGCCTTTCGATAGCGTCTTCGCCCCCGCTCCGCCGTAGATCGTTCCCGCCGGCCCGATCAGCCCGTAATGCACGTGCGCTCCAAATTTCTGGAAACGCTCGGCTCGGATCCCGAAGAGTTCGGGCGGTTTCGAACCGTCGCTCATCGGCACCGAATAATCGGCCCCGATCAGACGATTCTTCGCATCGAACCATAGTTGGCTCGGATGCTCGGGGTCCTTGCTCGTCCATTGCCGGTTGGCGTAGCTGATCGCGCCCGTATCGTCTTCGTCGGTGTAGCGCAGGTAACCGGCTCTGCGCGCCGCCTCGGGGGTCGGGAAACGTGCGCTCAGATCGGCCGACATCTTGCTCACGAAGGCCGTTTCCGCGTCGTTCGGCTGGCCCGAAAGCTTCTCCGCGGCGACGGTGAGCGATGGGGGAAGCGCGAGCGCGGCGGCGATGACCGTGAGGATGATTCGACGTTGCATACGCGGTGTTGCCGCGCGACCGTCGGGGCGTCCTTCGACGCGACGAACGGTTACGGCGTCGCGGACACGCTGGGAGCCGCCGTCTGCGGCGGGGACGTACTCGGTGCGGCCGTCGGCGGCAAGGTCGGCTTGCCTTTGGGAAGCGGTTTCGGTCGCAGGGGGGCCGGCGTATAGTACGGCGGCGGCGTCAGATCGGCGTGCGGCGCGTCGTAGTTGCTAACGAACGGCGGCGGTGTCGAGAGGACGATCGCCTTCGGATCCCGGGCGTCGATGGTCGCGCCGGTCTGAGCGCGTAGGATACTGCCGGCCGGCAACACGAGTTGCCGACCGCGCCGGAAGGCGCGGTACAGCATGTGATACGGCACGAAAATGTCCGCGATCGTATCGGTCGTGCCGCGCGTCGCTTGCTGGCCGGCGGTCAATTCGATCGTGAGATACTCGTGGAAAGCGCGTACCGGCAGCGTTTCATTGCGTCCGGGTAACGCGACCGGATCCAGGTGAATCTGAACGGCGCCGTCGACGTCACCGCTTTGCGCGTGGCGCGTCGTTACGATCGCGAGTGAAGCGGGCGTATTGGCCGGTGCGACCGTCGCGCCGTTGACCACGAGCGGCGCACGAAGATGCATGTGGATCACGGTGCCGGGCTTTGTCGAACCGGAATCGATCTTGTCGTCGAGAACGAAGAAAACCGTCGATCCGAACGGCAACGTCGCGCCCGGCACGACCGGAGCGGGTGAAGCGGAGGGCGGCGAACGCGGCGGCTCGGGCGGCGGAATCGCACGTGCCAGCGACGGCGCGAAGGCAACGAGTGCGGCGAGCGCGATCCCGAACGGCGCACGAAGTCGCATCCGCGTTACGAGGCTTTTTTCTCGCCCGCTTCTCGAGCGGCGGCAGCAGCTTTTTTGCCTTCTTCGATCAAGGCTTTCACCTTCTGGCCGCCTTTTTGGCCGATCTGTTCGTAGAACGTCGGGCCGTAACGATCGCGCGTCGCTTCGCCACCCTTCTTGCCGCCCTTCTTGCCGATCTGTTCGTAAAATTCGTGACCGTGCGCGAGTTTGGTGGCCTCGCCGCCTTTACGCCCGATCGTCTCGTAAAACTCCGGCCCGTACTTGGCTTTAACCGTCTCGCCGCCTTTTTGACCGGCTTCGCGGACCGACATTCCGCCACCGACTTTAGGTTTGGGGGTCGACATATTTGGATTACCTTCCGTCTATTCGGTCACGACGTGCGCCGCAGAGGGACGCGACCGTAGCGCCTGCCATAAAGTAACGTAACTCTGCTCCGGAAAGTTGGGCTTGCTAGCGTGAAGTTCGCTCTCTCGTTATTTGCGACGATCCTGGCACTAGGCTGGCACAGCCCGGCCGTCGCCGAACCGTATCGCGATATCGAACGCGCGGAACTGGCGCGTGCTTACGATACGAACCTCGCGGCCCTGCTCGATGGGACGCCCGCGGTTGCGGCGCGCGCGGCGCTCGCAATCGGGCGCACCAAAGACGGGGCCGGCGTGAATGCGGTGCGCGCGCGACTCGCGTCCGACGCACCGGGCGTCCGCGCGATGTGTGCGTATTCGCTGGGTTTGCTCGTAGACGCGGGCTCGCTCGGCACGATGCGCAGGCTCGCTCGCAACGATGCAAATTCCGCCGTCCGCTATGCGGCGATCGACGCCGTCGGGCGAATCATTCTGGCCCGGCCCGAATTCGCCACGCAAGCCGTCGCGAACGACACGATCATCGTCGCCCGTACCGACGGCGATCCCATCGTTCGAGCCCATGCGGCGGCGCAACTCGATGCGTTCCACAGTCCGCTGATAGCGAAATCGCTGGCTCCGTCGCTCGAACGCGCGCTGAGGCGCGAGCCTGTCCAGGACGTGCGCTGGCATATCGCTTGGGCGATTTTCCGCGGCTACGCCAAATACGTCGACGCGGCGTTTCTGGAGCAGGCGTTACACGATGGGAACGAGCTCGTACGCGTCGAGGCCGCGCGCGCGTGGGGCCGGCGTACCGATCGCAACGCCGGCGCCGTCGTAAAAACGGCGCTCGACGATCCGTCATGGCGCGTCCAGTTCGAGGCTCGCGAAGCGCTCCGTCGCATTGCGAAACTCCCGCCCACGGACCACCTCATCAGCGAGCCGCCGGGCATGCATTTGCCGCCGATCGTCCCCGTGCGCTCGGGAACGCCGGTCGCGACGGCTGCCGCGGCGTCGTCCGGTGCGACGCCGCTTCCACCGCCAAGTTCGGGGAAACTCGCAGCGCCCAGCGCCGCGACGCTCCCACTCATGGAGCCGGGGCTCCCAATGCGCGCGAGTGATCTCGACGGTCCCGGCGGCGGGCCGCATCCGCGCGTTCGCATCGCGACGACCAAGGGCGACGTCGTCGTCCGGCTCTTTCCGGAGTGGGCCTCCTCGACCGTCGCAAATTTCCTCGAACTCACCCGTCGCCGCTACTTCGACGGCAATCGCTGGTTTCGCATCGTGCCCGACTTCGTCGTGCAAACCGGCGATCCGAGCGATAACGGTGAAGGCGACGCCGGTTACATGATTCCCGCCGAAGAGAATCCGCTCGAGCAACGGTCGGGGGCGCTCGCCATGGGGTTGAACTACGATACGAACGGCGCGCAGCGTGACTCGGCCGGGACGCAATTCTACATCGCGCTCTCGCCGCAGCTGCACCTCGATCGCGACTTCAGCGTTTTCGGTGAAGTCGCGAGCGGCTTCGACGTCCTCGCACATCTCGTCGAAAGCGATCGCATGCTGACGGTCAGGCGTATTACCGACGGCTGAACGTCAAAGCGTCAGCGCGTGACGAGCGAACGTAAGACGAAGAGCGCGTTCTCTTTTCGTTCGGTGATGCGGCGATAAAAATAACCGGCCCAATGCGTCCCGAACGGGACGTACACGCGAACGTTGTAGCCGTCGCGGACGAGGGCACGCTGCAGTTCGGGGCGCACGCCGTAGAGCAGTTGGAACTCGAAGCGCTCCTTGCCGATATCGTGTTCGCACGCGTACGTTCGTACGGCAGCGATGATGCGCTCGTCGTGGGTTGCGATGCCCGGGTACGTGCCGTGCGAGAGCAGCGCTTCGGCCATGCGCATGTAGGCTTTGCGAATCGCCGGCATGGCCTGAAGTGCGACCGTCGCCGGCTCCCGATAAGCGCCCTTGCAGAGGCGGACGCGAGCGCCGATTTCGACCGCGCGTTCGACGTCGCTGGGCGAGCGCAGCAAGTAGGCCTGGACGACGGGACCGACGTTGCGATGGCGCGCGTAGACGCGCTCGAAGACGCGTAGCGTCGCTGCGGTAACGGCCGAGCCTTCCATGTCGATCCGGACGAACGGATCGGGTAAAGTGGCCGCACGTTCGACGATGGCGCTCAGGTGAGCCACGCAAAGGTCTTCATCCACGAGAAGGCCGAGGGCGGTCAACTTGACCGACACGTTGGTTCGCAGGGCGCCGCGTTCGATCGCGTCGAGCATCGCCAGATATGTGGCGCGGGTTTGAGCCGCTTCGACGCTCTCGGTCACGTCCTCGCCCAAGAAGTCCAGCGTCGCGGTCAAGTTGGCGGCATTGAGGTTGCGGACGGCATCGAGCGCCGATTCGATCGTTTCGCCGGCGACGAAGCGTTTTGCCAGGAAGAAGAAACGCGTCTGAAAATTCGAGTCCGGCGCGAGAAGACGGTCGAGGACTGCCATGAAGTTTTTCACTGTTCGAAATCGATGAGGACCGACCTTGCCCGGCAGCCGCCGTCGGCGATGGTGACGGCGGCGCCCGTACTGCCGACGTCGCGGCGCGCCGTTGCCTAGGACGACCGCACCGCGCGGCGTACCAGGAAGCCGTGCTCTCCGCCGTTTTGCGCGTCGCTCTCATCGCGCTCTCGCTCGCGCTCGATGTTTTTGCGGTAAGCGTCGGCGTCGGGATTCGCGGGGCGTCGACCACGGCGAAAGTGCGCATCGGCGCCGCTTTTGCATTAGCGGAAGTCGTCATGAATCTCGTCGGCGCGGGTATCGGCGCGGCAGTCGGCCGCGCGATCGGCGACGTTGCGGGCTATCTCGGTTTCGCCGGGCTCGTCGGCGTCGGCGTCTATATGGTCGTGGAGTCAGTGCGCGCGGAAGAAGAAAATTTCGATCTCTCGCGCGGCTGGGGCCTGTTCGTCGCCTCGCTTTCGATCAGTCTCGATTCGCTCGGAATCGGATTTTCGATCGTCTACATCGGCGTGCCGCTCGGCATCACGCTGGGTACGATCGCCGTCGCCTCGGTCGGGTCGACCGCGCTCGGGCTTGGCCTCGGCAAACGTCTGGGGTCGGTCGTCGGCGAACGGGCCGGTATCATCGCGGGTTTCGTGTTGGTCGCGACGGGCGTGCTTTTCGCGGCCCTCAAGTACCTGCATCTCGGATGACCGTCGTTGCCGGTAGACGATAGCGCAGATCGCCCGAGCGAATACAATCGATTGGCCTGGCGCCCGGCGGGGGCGTTCGGCGATAGACCGTTACGCGACCGAAGTGTGCGATCGCGCGCGCGCGACCGTCGGCGAGATCTGCTTCGAGCAACGGCACGATCTCGTCGCGGTACGAACGGCTCGGAAAATCCGATGCGTACACCGCGTAGCGGACGTACGGGCAGTAGAAGATGGTGGCGCCAGGCTCGCGCGCGGCGATCTGCGTGTACCACTCATCGTGAGTTGCAACCGTAACGTCCGGCGGAAGGCTTGCCAGCGCGGCCCATGCGTCGCCGGTCGGGTACACGGGTTTGAGATAATGCAAGACGTGCGTGGGATTGAAGAAGATCGAGAAGATCGCGCATAGCGCGAACGTCGAGCGTAACGCGAAGCGATCGCCTTCGCGCCGGGCGTCTCCGAGCGCGATCAGCGCCGCCACGGAGCCGAGCAGTAACCACGGCGCGAAGATGGCGGCGTAATGGCTGCCCATGCGCCAGGCGATCGGCTCACTCGAAAGCAAGACAATCGCTAATCCCGGTAGCGCGAGCAGCGACCAGCGCGAACGAAACGGTAACAACGCGAGCGGCACGAACGCTTCTAAGACGTACGTCAATCGACCGACGTTGAGAAAGGTCGCGATGTACGCGGGATGGAGCAAGAGCGCGAGCAGAACGTTACGTGGCCCCGTTGCGAAGGGGTACTCGTAAAAGTGCATCGGCTGCCACGCGCCGATGCGCGGTAAAACGAGGCCCGTGTACGTGACGAGTGCCGCGATCGACGCCACTGCGAGCATGACACCCGCGACTGCGAGCGCACGCGGTTGATCCGGTTCGCCGAGCAAGAGCCCGCGCGCGCGTGGCGAGGGCCGGCGCGCGGGCGTGGCAGCGTTGCCGCGCGTCGCGAATGCGCCGAGCGCCGCAAGGGCGAAGCCGACGACTGCGAAGATGAGGCAAGCTTCTTCGCGGATGGTTACCGCAGCGAGTGCGAAAACGGCGAACCAGCGCCACCGGCTCGCATCGGCGGCCCAGATGAGGCCGAGCGCGACCACGGGATAGAACGCGATCTCGTGAAATTCTGCGAAGGCGACGGCGATCAACGGTGGATATGCGAGCGCGATGGTCGCATAGCTGCCGGCGCGTACCTCACTCGTGTAGCGTCGCGCGATCGCGTACAGCGGAAAGGCGGTGCTCGCGATCAGCGCGATCTGCGCGAATTGCAGCGAAAGCGGCGAACGCGTCACGACGACGAGCGGCATGAGGAGCACGAGAATCGGCGCCCAGTGGAAGCGGAAATGCGTCCCTTGTTCGGGCCCGTCTCGAAAGCCGCCGAACGCATCGGCGATGGCTTGAGCGAACGTTCCGGTATCGGCACCGAAGGTCCACAGATGCCAACGCACGGTCGCGATGACGGCTAAGACCACGACGTATGCGAACACCGCGACGCGCAAACGTCTCACGCTCGGCTCCTACGGATGCCGGGAGTGAGTTCCTGCGCGGGCGCCGCTCGCGGCATCGCGGCGGAATACCCGCCATGACGTTCCGTCGCGTTGCCTCAGCGATCGGCGCACACGCCGGGCTCTGCGCCGTCGTGGCGTGCATCGTCGTGTTTTGTGCGATCTACATCGATCTTGCGTTCTATCGCTTGCACGCGCTCTTACTCGGCATCGATACGGGCGTGTACACGCAAGCGCTACGTCACTTTTTCGAAACCGGTTCGACCGATAATTTCGGCGAATATCGGCCGAAGTTGTCGGTCCACGATTCGTGGACCGTATTTGGGCTCGCACCGCTCGTCGCGCTCTTCCCGCACGCCTCGACGATCCTCATCGTCGGCATCCTCGCGCTCGCGGTCGCCGCGATCCCGCTGTATGCGTTCGGACGTGTTGTCGGCCTTTGCGATTGGCAGGCGGCGGCGATCGCCATCGCCTATCTCGTCGAGCCCTCGGCGCAAGGCTGGGCATTCGGAAACTTCACCGAAGCCCACTTCATCCCGTTGCTCGCATTCTCGCTTGCCATCGCGCTGCGCCGGCGCTCGCTGCTGTGGGTGTTGATTCTCGCCGAATTGCTGACGGGCATCAAAGAAGATCAAAGCCTCTTCCTGATTTGGATCGCGCTGGCGGTCGTGGCGCTGTACGATCTTCGTCTCGCTTGGACGCTCGCGCTCGTGGGCGCGGCGAATTTCTTCGGTTATGAAGCGATCCAACGCGCCTACGGCTTCGAAGCACATAATCCGGGCTACCGGCTCTACGATTCGCGCTGGCCGCAGCACCTCGCGTTTCTCGTCGAGATCGCGGCGCCGTTCGCCTTTGCGGCGCTATACTCGGGGAGGCGTCTAGTGGTGGCGTTGCCCTTCGTCGCCGAGATAACCCTCAACGCACCGTGGCCGGGCACGCGAGAACCGCAGCAGCTCGCCATCGGCGGCTGGCACTATACGATTCCGCTCGTGACGATGATGGCACTCGGCGTCGTCTTCGTCGTCGCGGAGCGACGGGTCTTCGCACGCGCGATGGTGCCCGCGGCGCTCGTGATGGCGCTGCTATTCAACCCGACGGTGGTACACGTCGGGCGCCATCGCTTGCCGGCCGATTGGGCCGCATACTGCGCCGCGGAACGCATCGCCGCCGACCGATCCACGCGCGCCTATTACACGACGGATGAAGGCTTCTTCGCGATCGCGGCGGCGAATACGAACGTGCGCTTCGTGCGCGGCAAACCCGTCGATAGGATCGGGTGGTGGAGCGGTCGCGTGGCGCCCCGCGCGAATTCACCACAGCAGGGTTGCGACAACGTGGGCGGCGGAACGTCGACGGTCTTCGCGGAAAGCGCGTTCGGTGAACGTGGCACGCGAATTGCTCGCTCGAGCGCGCGCCATCGGCGCGACGACGCTCGCCGTCGTCGGCACCGGTAAGAACGCTGGAAAGTCCGTCGTCGTCGCGGCACTCCTTCGCGAGTGCGAACGTGCGGGCGAGACGTTCGGTCTGATCTCATTCGGCCGCGACGGCGAAGCGAACGATGCAATCGACGCGCTGCCGAAGCCGCGTTTCTTGCTGCGTCCCGGCGCCATGGTCGCCACGGCCGCATCGCTCCTTCCCCGCAGTCCGGCGCTCGAGATCGTGCGCGTGACCGAAGAACGCAGCGCCCTCGGTCGCATCGTGCTCGCGCGCGTCCGCGCTGCGGGTTTCATCGAGATCGCCGGGCCGCCGCGGGCATCGGCGTTGCAGCGTATCGTTCGCGAATTGCATCAGCACGTGCCGTTCGCGATCGTGGACGGCGCGGTGGACCGCATCGCGGCCTTACGCGAAGGCGACGATGCGGTCGTCGTCGCCGTCGGTGCCTCCGGCGCGCCGACGCTCGCACGTGCGGTCGACGACGTCGCGGCGTTGGTGGCTCGGCTACGTCTACCGCCCGCAGGCGATGCGAACGATTCGATCCGCGTCGCGGGCGCGTTGACCGCGCGCATGATGGTGGACCACGCGCGCGAATTCGGACGAACGCGCGCGCTCGTCGCTCGCGATCCGACGCACGTCGCCCTGGGCGGACGCACGCTGCTCGAGTTGCTCGGATGCGTCGATCTGCGCTGCGAGCGCACGCTGCGGCCGATCGCATGTACGGTCGCGCCGCTGTGCCGCGAGCGCGCCTTCGAGCCGCGCGCGTTCGCGCGAGCCGTCGCCGAGCGCACCGGCCTGCCGACGTACGATGTGTACGCGCAGAGCGTCGCGTGAACGTACCGTGGACGGGCGAAACGGCCGTCGCCATCGGAGCGGATTGGCTGCTGGCAGCCATCGCACCGGCGGGCGCGTTCGGGCGTGCCGCCCGCGGTCGCGAGCGCGCCTTTCGTCGTGGCGACGAAGCCGCGGCGCGCACGGCGCTGGCGGCTGTCGGACGCGTCGCCGCCGAAATTGCGGCGCCGCGGCTCGCCGAACTTCGCAGCGCCATCGCCCGAGCACCCGACATCACGAGCACGCTCGTTCGCGCGCAGTCCGGCGCTACGCTCGGCGACGTCGACTTCTTCGAAATCGCGCGCTTCATCGACGCGCTCGACGAGGTCGCGCGGCGTACCGCGCACGCTGTCTTCGCGGCGAAGTCCGTACCGCCGGCCGATCCTCTCTTACGTGAGGCGCTCGCACGGGGTCGCAGCGCCGCGCGCACGTTTTACCTCGCCGACGCGTTGGCACCGGAACTCGGCTTCGCTCGCGGCGAGGCGGCGCGCGCGCAGGCGGTCTACGACGTGACGCGCGGGCGCGCGACGGCGCGCATCGCGCAGGCGCTCGGACGCGAGACGCTCGGCGACGATACGTTTACCGTCATGCGCGACGCCTTGCCGGCGCCGCTGCCCGCAGGCTTGCGTATCGTTCGTGAAGCTCCATCGTACGTGCTCTGCAACGTCGCCTGCGACGTCGAAACGCTCGCCGCGCTCGCGGCCCGCGACGCCGCTGCGGACGAGGTCGCGCGTGCGGAACAACGCGTGCGCGAACGGCTCTCCGGCGACGTCGCGCGAGCCGCGCCGTCCCTTGCCGCCGCCTGCGACGCGCTCGGCGATCTGGACGCGCTGGTCGCGCGCGCCGCCTTTGCCGAGCGTCACCGGTGCGTCGTTCCCGAGATCGCCGGGGACGCGACGGTTGCGTTTACCGACGGGCGGTATCTGCCGCTGGCCGAACTCCTCGCCGCTCGAGCGCGCCCGTATACGCCCCTTACGTTCGAGCTCGCCGGCAGCGCAGTCGTCACCGGGCCGAACATGGGCGGCAAGACGGCGGCGCTACGCACGCTCGGTTTCGTCGTCGCGTGCACGGCGGTCGGTGTGCCGGTCCCGGCTGCTTCCGCGCGCGTGCCGCTGGTCGACGAGGTCGCGTGGCTCGGTATCGGCGCCGGCGGCGGCGAGGAAACGTTGTTATCGTCGTTCGGCCGCGAAGTCGTCGGCTTGCACGCCTTCCTGGACCGAGCCGCACCGCGTGGGCTCGCGCTCATCGACGAGTTTGCGCGCACGACCTCTCCGCGCGAAGGACGGGCCTTGCTCGTCGCGTTACTGGAACGATTACGCGCGCTCGGCGGCCTCGCGCTCGTGGCGACGCATCTCGTCGGGGTGGCCGAAGCGGCCGGAGCCGCGCATTACGCGACGCGGGGGCTCGGTCCACTGCCGCCGCACGGTGGAGTGCCGCTAACGCTCGATGCCGCGCTCGCGCGGATCGAAGGCGTGATGGACTACCGTTTGGTTCGCAGCGACGAGCGCGCGATCGCGAGTTCGGACGCGCTCGCGCTCGCGGGTGCGCTCGGACTGGACCCGGCGCTGATCGCACGCGCGGAATTTCACCTGCGAGCGTGAACCGCAAGCGGGATGGAACCGCTCGTTATCACCGTCGCCGCGGTCGGCGCGGAACTCACACCCGAAGCGACGCCGCATCTGCCGATCACGCCGGAGCAACTCGGCGAGACGGCCGCGCTCTGCGCCGCCGCGGGCGCCGCGATGATTCACGTCCACTGTCGCGACGACGACGGTCGCAACACGAGCGACGTCGGGCGCTTCGGTGCCGCTCGCGACGCCATTCGCGCGCGCAGCGAACTGCTCGTGCAGTTCACGACCGGCGGCGCGATCGGCATGACGGTCGCCGAGCGCACCGCGCCTCTGCGGCTGCGCCCCGATATGGCGACCTTGACGTGCGGAACCATCAATTTCGGCGACGACGTGTTCGAGAACAGCTTTCCGATCATGCGCGGCATCCTCGCCGAGTTCGAACGCTACGAGGTCACGCCGGAACTCGAGGTTTTCGATGCGGGCCACCTCAGCAACGCCAAGCGCCTCGCTGCGGAAGGTCTGCTCTCGTTTCCGCATCACGTCGACTTCGTGCTCGGCGTGCCCGGCGGCCTCGACGCGAACGTTCGCAATCTTTCATATTTAGTGGATTCGTTGCCCGCGGGCTGTTCGTGGAGCGTCGCGGGCGTCGGGCGTGCCCAATTGCCCATGGCCACCGTAGCGATCGCCATGGGCGGTCACGTGCGCGTCGGGCTCGAGGACAACATTTACTATTGCAAGGGCCGGCTCGCTCGTAACGACGAGCTGGTCGCCCGCGTCGCGCGGATCGCCGAAGAACTCGGCCGTCCGCTCGCTTCACCGCAAACGGCACGGCGGATGCTGCGCCTCTTGCCTTAGAGGACCGTCTTAAGAGAACGGTAACGTTCGGGCCTTGAGAGCTTCGCGCACGTCGCGGTACCATTGGACTGCGGTCGAAAATCGTGGCGCTATCGCTGCTTACGCCGCGTGCGTCATCTCGCTGTGCAGCGTCGGCCTGGCGGCTCTGCGAACGCCGTCGGCGAGCGGTCCCACGTACGACGACGTGCTGCTGCACGCCATCAACGCCGGCTTCGCACACCTGCCGCTGTTGGGGTTTCAGCGGATCCTCTTCCAAGCCGATCTTGCCGAGGTGGTGCTGGTCGCTGGAGTCGTCGCGCTCTGGAATTCGCGCCGCGTCGGCGCCCTGGAAAACGATGCGCTCCGCCGCCGCGTCGTCTTGACGATGGCGGCATTCATCCCGACGTATGCGATCTCGCGCATTTTGCAGCATTTGGGGCATCGCCCGCGGCCGATCGGCAGCGTCTCGCTCGTGCCGCTGGCGGATCCCAATTCGTGGTCGGCGCTACAGCGGGGTCTGGGCCATTGGGGATCGTTTCCGAGCGATCACGCGGGACTGCTTACGATTGCGGCGGTTATCGCGTTTTCGCTCGCGTGGCGGCTCGGGCTGATCGTCACGGCGTTCGGCACGTACGTCTGCCTCTATCGCGTGGCCTTCGGGTTCCATTGGCCGAGCGACATCCTGGCCGGAGTGCTCATCGGCACGCTGGTGGCTTGCGCCGCGCTGCTTAGCGAGCCTCTCCTGATCAAACGCTTCGATCGCGTGCTGGCCGCGTTTGGCGACCATCCCGCCACGGCCAACACGCTCGCCGTCATCTTTCTCGGCGAGTTCGCCATGGGATTCGCCCGCCTCGCCCGGCTCTTGAGCGAACTCGGACATGGCCGCCTCTTTCATTAGGAGGCCGTAGGAGGCCGTATGAGGCCTAGGAGCCGTAAGAGGCCGTCGGACGTCGCCCGGCGGCGACGTAAGCTTCCGGTTCCGATCGAAACGTCGCGATGAGCTTACCATTCGATAAACTGCAAGCCTGAGCAGCAAGGATTCGCTCCGGACGCGACGTATCGGTCGCGAACTTCAACATCGGGGGAGCAGGCCGCCACTGTTCAACTACATCGTGCGCCGGACGTTGCAGGCAATTCCGCTGCTTCTGCTGATCTCGGTCATCCTTTACTTTATTCTCGATAAGGCGCCGGGCGGCCAACTCGGGCCATACCTGCAGAACCCGCACATCACCGCGGCCGACATCGCGCGGTTAAAGCATAACTTCGGACTCGATCAACCGTTGCCCGTGCGTTACGTGGGATGGCTCGGGCGCGTCGTCCGCGGCGATCTCGGCTATTCGACCTCGAATTCCGAATTCGTCGTCCAGGCGATCGTCGAACGGCTCCCGGCGACGTTCTTGTTGACCGGCACGTCGCTCGTGCTTTCCCTCGTTGTCGGGATTTCGATCGGAATTTTCGCAGCCGTCAAACCGTATTCGACGATCGACTATGTCGTGACGACGCTCGCCTTCTTCGGTCAATCGATGCCGGTATTTTGGTTCGCGTTGATGCTGCAGCTGCTCTTCGCCGTCGCCGGGATCACCGCGTTCGGTTATCACTTCGCTTTGCCGTCGGCGGGTATTTCGTCGAGCGACGACTTCAATGTAGGCGATCGACTCGCGCATCTCATCTTGCCGACGATCGTCCTGAGCGTCCTCAATATCGCCGTGTGGAGCCGCTTTACGCGCAGCTCGATGCTCGAAGTCGTGCGTACGGATTACATTCGGACGGCCGCAGCGAAAGGGCTCGATCGACGACGGATCATCATGCGCCACGGTCTCAAGAACGCGCTGATCCCCGTCGTGACGATCATCGCCCTCTCGCTGCCCGATCTCTTCGGCGGTGCGGTGATCACCGAGACGATTTTTGCGTGGCCCGGCATGGGACGGCTGTTCTTCAATGCTCTCGGCCAATTCGATTTTTCGCTGCTGATGGGGTATCTCGTCATCGTCTCGTTCTTGGTCGTCTTCTTTAATTTGCTCGCCGACGTTGCTTACGCGTACCTCGATCCGCGCGTGAAATATGACTAGGCTTCCGGCGTTACGGAATCTCCGGCTGCCACAAAGGTACGATTCTGACCGGAAGCTTTACGTCGCTATCGGGCCAAGCCCGAGAGCCTCCTAGGGAGACGGCAATGTCTACGACGCTCGTTCCCGGCACGTTCGCCGCCACCGCCTCGCCCGACGACGAATTCGAGTTACTCCGGCATGGTCCGTGGAAGCGGTTTTGCCGGCACAAGCTCGCGCTCGCCGGTGCCGTCGTGCTCCTGATCGTGACCTTGACCGCAGTCTTCGCCCGGTTTCTCGCACCCGCCGATCCCAACTTCATCGACCAGGCGCACTGGTCGGGTTATCCGCTCGCACCGGGGGTCGCGGGGCACCTGCTGGGGTCCGATGAGAACGGCCGCGATCTGCTCTCGCGGCTGATGTACGGCGGTCAAGTATCGCTCACGATCGCATTTTTTACGGTGCTGATGCAGCTCACGATCGGTACCGTCATCGGCGCGCTCAGCGGCTACTATGGCGGCTGGGTGGATTATACGCTGATGCGCGTGACCGACGTGTTCCTGTCGATCCCGCTGCTGCCGCTGTTGCTCGTGCTCACCGCCATCGTCGCCGCGTCCTCGAATAAAGCGTCGCTCGGCTTGGGCGTCATCGTCGTGATCATCGGCGGCCTGTCGTGGCCCGGTGTGGCCCGGCTCGTTCGCGCGTCGTTTCTGAGCCTGCGCGAGAAAGAGTTCTGCGAAGCGGCGCGAGCGCTAGGAAATCGGGACGGCCGGATCATCTTCCGGCATCTCTTACCGAACGCCGTTGCGCCGATCATCGTGCAGGGCACGCTTTCGGTCGCGAACGTCATCATCTTGGAATCGGCGCTCTCATTTCTGGGATTTGGGATCCAGCCGCCGACGGCGTCGTGGGGCAACATGCTCGCCAACGCCGAATCGAATATGGCAATCGCACCCTGGGTCGCGATCTTCCCGGGGCTCTGCATCTTGGTGACCGTGCTCGCGATCAACTACCTCGGCGACGGCCTACGCGACGCGCTCGACCCGAACATGAAGTAAGCGTAACGGCCGGTGCGCTTGCTGTTGGATACGCAGGTCCTAGCTTGGACGCTATGCGAGCCGACGCGGCTCTCGCCTCGGGTGCGCGCGGCGATCGAGTCGCCCCGGAATGCCGTGTTATTCAGCGCGGCGAGCATCTGGGATCGCCATCAAAAGCGGCCTCGGTCGTCTCGAGCTGGCGGTACCCATCGAAGATGTGCTCGAGGCCGCGATAACGACCGGCTTCGAGGAAGTGCCGGTGCGCGCGAGCGTAGCGCTGCGCGTTGCAGCTCTTGCGCTGCATCATCGTGACCCGTTCGATCGTATTCTCGTCGCGCAAGCGATGAACGAACCGGCAACGCTCGTGACGGCTGACCCCGTGCTCGTGCAGTATACGGATCTCGTTTTGCTCGTTGCGCGATGAACGAGCGGCTCGCGACTTGCTTTCGCCGCGGTGAGACGGTAATATCTCACGGTCGGGGACCTCGATGGCTCTCCTCGTACCCTCTGTGCGCAAGTGGCGGAATTGGTAGACGCACTAGCTTGAGGGGCTAGCGCTCGCAAGGGCGTGCTGGTTCGAGTCCAGTCTCGCGCACCATTGGAATACGACCCGCCTCTTCTCGCGGCGGGTCTTGTCCAGTGCCGGAGCGACATCCGGGTTCGCTCGGGATCATTTCTGCGCGCGGCGGGCTTGGTGAAACACCTGCCACGAACGCCCCGTACTACGGGCAACGCCCGCGTGCGGACCCATTTGCCAAGGGAGCCGTTTCCAAACTATGTGGTTGACTCGCTTCGCGATCACCCGCCCCGTGATCACTGCGATGGTGTTCATCGGTCTCGCGCTCTACGGGCTCGTTTCGTATCGAAGCCTCGGCGTCAACCTGTTTCCGAACGTCTCGTTCCCGATCGTCGCGGTGCATGCCGGCTATCCCGGCGCTTCGCCTGCGGAGATGGAAAAACTCGTCATCAAACCGATCGAAGATCAACTCGACGGCATGGAGAATCTCGACCGGCTTTCGGCGTCTTCGCAAGAAGGCAGTGCGACGATCGTCGCGCGCTTCAAACTCGATTCCGATCTCAACTTCGAAACGATCGACGTTCAGCGTCGCGTCGACACCGCGCGCATCTACATGCCGAGCGACCTCGTCCCACCCGAAGTCACGAAATTCGGGACCGGCAGCGATCCGATTCTCGAAGAGGCCCTCAGTTCGCCCAAGCTCTCGCCGGCGCAGCTTTCGGATCTCGTCTCGCAGCGCATCGTGCCGGAACTCAAGGCCGTGCCGGGCGTGCTCAGCGTCGATACCGCCGGCGACACCGCGCGCGAAATCCACGTCTTTCCCGATCAGTCGCGCCTGCTTGCCGCCAACGCAACGCTCGCCGATCTCAACGGCGCGCTCGAACGCAATAACGCCAATCTCCCGGGCGGCCGTATGGACTCGGCGACGCAGGAGACGACGGTTTCGATCCATGCCGATATCGCGGCACCTCAAGACATCTTGCGCATTCCCGTCGCGGTACCGGGCGGCGCGCAGAGCAATCTCACCGTCGCCGATCTGGCGCCGCGCGTCGAAGACGGTCAAGTCGAACAGCGCCGGCCTACGCACTATAACGGTGCCCCCTCCATCCTCCTCGACATCCAGCGTCAGATCGATGCCGACACGCTCAAAACGACCGCCCTCACACGCGTTGCGCTCGCGAAGATCGCCAAAGAATTCCCGAGCGTGAAGTTTTCGGAAATCGATGCGTCGGCGGATTATACGAAAGCCTCCGTCAACGGCGTTCTCCAGAGCCTGCTCGAAGGCATCGTGCTCACCGCGGTCGTGATGCTGCTGTTTCTTCACGCCTGGCGTAATGCCGTGGTCGTGATGATTGCAATTCCGACCTCGCTGCTCGCCACGTTCATCGTCATGAAGTTTTTGGGCTTCACCGTCGATGTTATCTCGTTGATGGGACTGGGACTCACGATCGGTATTCTGGTCGATGATTCGATCGTCGTCCTCGAGAATATCACGCGTCACCGCGGCGAACTGGGCGAAGCGCCGATGGACGCCGCTCTCAGTGGCCGGACCGAGATCGGCAACGCCGCGATCGCCATCACGCTCGTCGACGTCGTCGTGTTCTTACCGATCGCATTTCTCTCCGGCATCGTCGGCAAGTACATGAAAGAGTTCGGCATCGTCATCGTCGTCGCCACGCTCTTTTCGTTGCTCGTCTCGTTCACGCTCACGCCGCTGCTGGCGGGCCGCTGGTCCGTCAAAGGGCGCAGTACGGGCGTCCCGTGGTGGGCGCGCGGTTTTCAAACGTCCTTCGATCGGCTCGGACGCTGGTACGCCCAGCGCGCGTTGCCATGGTGTCTGCGTCATCGGATTCTGGTGCCCGCGTTCTGCGTCGCGCTCATCGTCGCTGCGATCGCACTCGTGCCGCTGGGCTTCATCGGTTCGGAGTTCATTCCGGCTTCGGATTCGGGCGTGCTCAACGGGTCCGTGCAGTATGCGATCGGCCAACCACTCCCGACGACCGCGCGTGCCGTCGCACGGCTCGAAAATAAGCTGCTCGCGATCGACGGCGTCACGTCGGTGCTCACGACGGTCGGCGCCAAGCGTTCGGGCTTCGGTAACAACACGGGCGGTCACGTCGCGCAATTTACCGTCATCCTGGATAAAGCGCGCCGGCGCGAATCGGATCGCGTGCTCGCCGTTGCGCAGAAGTTCGGTTATCTCGTCCCGGGTGCCGATTATCAAATCGCAAAAGAGGGCGGCGGCGGCGGCGGCGGCTCGGCGATCCAGTTTACAATGACGGGTCCCGATGCAGCGCTCGATGCCGCTGCGTTGCAGATTGCCGCGCTCGTGCGAAAACAACCCGGGGCGATCAACGTATCGACCGGCGCCGAGAACGAAGGGCCGCGGTTGAACATCCATATCGATCCTGCGCGCGCGGCAGTGCTCGGCATCTCCCCCGGTGACGCCGCGAGCGCTGCGCGCATCGCCATCGGCGGCGTGGTTTCGACGAAGGTGCGCCTGGAAAATGGGCTCACCGACGTACGCCTCGAGTTACCGCCCGAACAACGCAACAGCATGAGCGTCATCGAGCAAGTGCGCGTCCGCGCTGCCAACGGCATGCTGGTGCCGCTCGCACGAGTCGCCGATTTCAGCACGACGCGAGCACCGACGAAAATCGAGCGCCAGGCGCGAGAGCGCGTCGTGCGAGTCTCCGCCGACGTCGATCCCAATGCGAACGTCTCGCTCGGCTCGATTCTCAAACCGATCTACGCGAAGATCAACGAGCCGGGGTTTTTGCCGAGCGGCGTCCACGCGGTGGCCGACGGCGACGCGGACCTTTACAACCAAACTTTCTCGAGTATGGGACTTGCGCTCGCGACGTCGTTCTTGCTCGTCTACATGCTGATGGTCGTCTTATACGGGTCGTTCCTCGAACCGTTCGTCGTCATGTTTTCGGTGCCCGTCGCGATCGTCGGGGCGCTCGGCGGTCTCGCACTGCACCATCAAACGCTCAACTTGTTCTCGCTCATCGCGATCGTGATGCTGTTCGGACTCGTCGCGAAAAACGGCATCTTGCTCGTCGATTACGCGAATCAGCAGCGGAAGAAGCGCGGCCTCGACGTGCGCGAAGCGATGCTCGCCGCGGCCGCGACCCGCTTTCGGCCGATCCTCATGACCACGTGTGCGATGATCTTCGGCATGCTGCCGCTGTCGCTCGGACTGACCGAAGGTGCCCAGGAGCGCGCGTCGATGGGGACCGTGCTCATCGGCGGTTTGCTCAGCTCCCTGATCTTGACGCTGGCACTCGTGCCCGTGATGTACACGTTCATCATGGGCTCCGTGGATAAGCGGGAACGCAGGCGGGCCACCAGAAACGCGCGCGAAACAGAGCGGTCGCTGCCGGAGTTCGAGCGGCCCGTGCCCATCGGCGCAGCGGGCGACTAGCGGGCGGACTCTGGGGGTCGCCCCAGAATCGTTTGGCAAATTTGCCATGCCTGACAAGGAAATGCATATGCAATCCATCCCGATTCAAAAGACGACGAGGGCGGCGAGTGCGCTCGCCATGTTACTCGCCGCGACGTCGCTGCCGGCCTGGGCCCTCTCGGTGACGGTCAACGGCAGCGCGGTCACGTTCAACCCGCCGCCCATCCAGCGAGCGGGCCGCGTTTTCGTGCCGCTGCGCGGCGTCTTCGAGCGCCTCGGCGCAAGCGTCGTCTATCAGGGCGGCGTCATCAATGCGACGGGCAACAACCGGACGATTTCGCTGAAGATCGGTTCGACGACCGCAACGATCGACGGTGCTTCCCGGACCATCGACAGCGCGCCGTTCATCGTCGGCGCGAGCACCTACGTGCCGCTGCGCTTCGTTTCCGAGGCGCTCGGTGCCGGCGTCAATTACGATGCCGCCCATCAAGTCGTCGCACTCCAGACCGGCGCCGCCGCCGCGGGCGGTCCGCCGCCGGCAGCGCCCGTCGCGGTCGCCTCGACGGCCGCACTCACTACCGTGCTCAAGGACTTCGAACCGAAGGTCAATGCGTTCGTGAGCTCGCAGAAGCCGACCGTCTCGGCAAACTTCGCGCAGGACGCCGATGCCAATACCGTCCATCTGACCCTCGACGGGCTCGATATCACGAACGCTTCGACGCGCTCGTCGTCCGGATTCGTCTACGCGCCGCCGTCGCCGCTGCAGTCGATCAAGCATACCGTGGCCGCCATCGGGAAGCTCGTAAGCGGTGGGAATTTCTCGCAGTCGTGGAGCTTCACGTCGGGCAGCGAAGCGCCCAAGAACTCGCTGACCCTATCGTCGCCCGCGGACGAGAGCGCAGTCGGGCAGAACTTCGACGTCAAAGGCAAGACCGCACCGAACGCGCGCATCCATATCGTTGCGGGCGCGACGGCGAGCCTCGGTGGCGTGTTCGCGTTCGGAGCCGGTAACTACACGGGCGATGCGCTCGCCGACGCCGCCGGCAATTTCTCGCAGACCGTCTCGCTTCAAACCGTGAGCGGAGCGACGATCGGCTTGACCGTCACTTCGACCGACCCGACCACCAAGGAAAGCGCGCAGAAGAAACTGAGACTTCGCGCGCAGTAGTCCGCCGGTGTCCGACCGTCGTACCGCGTTCGTAACCGGAGCGGCGCGAGGCCTAGCGCGCGGGATCGTTGTCGATCTCGCGCGCCACGGCTATCGCGTCGCTTTTACGTTCCGGCCCGAAGGTACGAGCCCGGAGGACACGCTTCGTGCGGTCGAAACCGCCGGAAATGGGCCAGGGACCGCCATTGCGGCCGATCACTGCGTGGCCGGTGCCACGGAACGCAGCGTGCGCGCGGCCGAAGCGGCTTTGGGAAGGATCGATGCCTTCGTCCATGCCGTCGGGCCGATCGCAATCCAGCGTTTCGAACGCGCGACGATGGCCCAGTATCGTGCGATGCTCGCGGGTAACCTGGAAAGCGCGGTCGAGGCGGCCTTCGCCGTGCTGCCGGCGATGCGCGCGCGGCGCTCGGGCCGGCTCGTCTTCTTCGGTACGAACGGCTCCCACCGCACCTTACCGGCCCGCGGAATGAGCCTGTACGGCGCAGCAAAATCCGCGGTCGTGACGTTCGCGCGAACGCTCGCGCTCGAAGAAGCAGCCGGCGGGATCACCGTCAACGTGATCGAGCCGGGCGATATTCGCAACAAAGAAGCCGACCGCGAAGGCGCCGCAGCTATCGCGGCCAACAATCCGACGGGCCATGCCGGCTCGTGGGAAGACATAGCGTATGCGGTGCGATTTCTCGTCTCCGATGAAGCGTCGTTCGTGAACGGTCAGACGATCGGCGTAAACGGAGGACTCGTGGAGGCTCACGAGTAGTGATTTTCCTTTGGGCCGTCGTCGCGCTCGTCGTTCTCGTGCGCGGCATCGTTGGTTTCACGCTCCCGCTGACGGGCGACGAAGCCTATTACTGGGAGTGGAGCCGCCACCTCGCCTGGGGTTACGTCGACCACCCGCCGCTCGTCGCCTGGACGATCGCGCTGTTCTCGCCGTTCGGCCAATCGCCCGGGCTCGTGCGTCTAGGGTTCGTCTTCTGCGGCCTGGGGGCGTCGCTCGCGATCGCCGGCTGCGCGAACGAACTCACGGGCGATCGGCGGGCGGGTGCCGTCGCCGCGCTCGCGCTCGCGCTCACGCCGCTCGCGTCGCTAGCGTTCGGTTCGGCTTCGCCCGATGGCCCCTACCTGTTGTTTTGGTCGCTCGCGTTATGGTTCGGAGCGCGTGCGTTCAAGGGGGACCGGCTCGCCGACTGGGCGCTGCTCGGCGTCGCGCTCGCGGGCGTGCTGCTCTCGCGCGTCCTCGGTTTCACACTCGTGTTCGGCGTGCTCGCGTATGCGCTCTCGCCAAACGTGCGGCACGTGTGGCGGCGCGGTATGCCGCTGGCGCTCGGCGTCGCGGCGTTGCTCTACGCGCCGTTTATTGCCTGGAACGCTACGCACGACTGGGTGACTTTGAGCTTCGCGCTCGTGCACCGGCACGAAGAAGCCCACTCGCTCGATCTGCGCCGCGTCGGCATCCTGCTGCTGACGCAGGCCGCCGCCTATTCCCCGGGTATTTTCGTCGCGGTGCTCGTTTGCGCGATCCGGCCGCGTAACGCTTTCCTCGCCTGGACCGCGATCCCGCAGCTGGTCATCGTGACGGTGCTCGCGTTGATCGAAAGAGTCGAGATTCATTGGATATTCGGTACGCTGGTATCGCTTGCCGCGATGCTCGGCATCGCGTACTTGCAGATATCACATCGCCTCAAAATCGTCTGGACCACGATCTGTGTCGTTCCCGGCGCAATCTTGGTGCCCGCGATCCTCGCGGTTTCGTTCGCGCCGGTTCCCATCTATAACGTTGTCCATCGCGAGACGGGCGCGCAGTTGCGCAACGGCGGACCCTTCGAGATCATGACGTATACGATGGTCGCCAAAGATGCGGCGCGGCTCGCGCGGGAGCGCGGTGCGATCGTGATGACCGACGGCTACGGTCTATCCTCGGTGCTGGATTTCGACGCGGGCATCGCGCCCGTCGTGATCGGCTACGATTGGCAAGGGCGCGAATCGCGCGCTTGGTATCCCGACGGCTCGCGCGCGGCGCGCGCGCTCTTCGTCGACAAGGAACCCCTGGTGACGCGCCCCGATATCGCCGTGCATCTGCGTCGTGCCTGCGCGCGCGTCGTCGATGGCGGTACGCACCCGTATAGTTTCGGCGGCACGACGCCGCGCGCATACTACTTTACGTGGTGCGAAGGTCTGGGCGGCGACGGGCTCGCGATCTTGCGTTGGGAACGCGAACCCGAAGCTGCGGCGCGCCTACTGCGGACGCGCGCGGCGCGCCGCGACGATGCTTGATTACATTCCCTTAACCGCGACGGCGAGCCGGCGGTTAGCGACGGCGGAATTGCGGTGGCTGGCCACGCAGCGCATGCGCGAACTCGGGTATGCGTACGTCGAAAACGAGTTTTCGCCGGCGGACACGCATCTGCGGTTCGACGTCATCGGGATCGCGAAGTACACGCGCCAAGTGCGAATCTACGAGATCAAATCGTCGCGCGGTGACTTCTTGAGCGACGTGAAGTGGGAAAAATATCTCGATTACTGCACGCATTTTTCGTTTGTGGCGCCGGCCGGCGCCATCTTCCGCTGGGAACTGGGCCACGACGTCGGCTTGATCGAGTACGGTGCGCCCGCGTTCGAGCGTATGCGTCGGGCGCGCCGCTTTGGCGCGACGATCGTGCGCGAGGACTGCCTTCGTGCGACGCGGCCGTCGCAGCGTTTACGCGCATGCGTCGGGGACGGCGCGTGGATCGCCCTGCTCGAAACGATCGCGCTCGGGCGCCGCGGCGGAGGCGTCGCGTACCATTCGCTCTTCGAGGAAGGCGCGGGAATCTGAGGCGTCGCCAGGCTTACCTCTCGATCGCGCTGGCCTCCTTGGCGCTGGCCGCGACGTCGTGTGCGCATGCGCCCGCCCGGGCGCCCGCGCTGTTTTCGGCCGTCCGCGCGCGCTCGACGCCCGCACCGCCGCCACCGTGGACGGCCGGCGAGCGCGAGCGCGTGCGCGTCACCCTCGGCGACATTTTCTCAGGCGATATCACGACGGACTTTACCGGACTCATTGTGCTCGCGGCCGACGGCTCGCCGTTGTTTTCGCGCCGAGCACGCGTTGCGGTGACGCCGGCTTCGACCCTTAAGCTCGTCGTTGCAGCGACTGCGCTCGAGGCATTGGGAGCCAAACATCGCTTCGAAACGCGCTTCGAAGCGAGCGCGCAGCCCGACCCCGGCGGAACGCTTGCGGGCGGCTTATGGCTCGTCGGCGGCGGCGATCCGATGCTCGTTTCCGACGACCTGCGGCGCGGCGTCGGCGTGCTGGCGCGCTCGGGCGTCAAGCGTATCGACGGCGAATTGCAGATCGACGATACGTCCTTTACGGGCCCGGAGCAAAATACGAAGTGGGATCCGGACGACCTCGATTACGATTATGCCGCCGGGACCAGTGCGATCGCACTCGATTGGGGCGTCGTCGAATTCGACGTAACCCCCGGGTCGACAGGCGGCCCCGCGCGCGTGCGCGTCGTGCCCGATAATGCCGGGATCACGATCGACGGATCGGTCGCGACCGTGCCGAGCTACGCCTCGACATACGTGACGATCGTTCGCAAAGCGACGTTGCCGACGTTCGATTCGCCGAGCCGCGTTCCCGATGTAGCGGTGGAGCCGAGCAACGCGTACGTGGTCGATGGCCATATCGCCCAAGGTGAGACGCAAAAATATTATAAACCGGTCCTCGGCATGCCCGGGTACGTTGGCGGCATCGTCGCAGCCATGTTCGCCGAGCGCCGCATCGCGCTCGCGGCGGGCTCCCGCGTCGGTGCCGCGCCGCCCAACGCGCAGGTGCTTTGGGCGCATCGCTCGCCGCCCCTCGATGCGATCCTCAAAGACATGCTCGTCAATTCGAACAACCACAGCGCGGAGACGCTGCTGCGGATCGTCGGGGAACGGATGGGCCGCGCGGGGAGCGACGAGAGCGGCATCGCCGTCGAACGAGCGACGCTGGCACGGCTCGGCGTCGCACGCGAGCGTATGCGCGTTTACGATGGAAGCGGCCTCGCGCCGGGAGATCGCATCATGCCGCTGACGCTCGCGCAAGTCATCGCGGCGGAATTGCGCGGACGCAACGCCGGCGTGTTCCTCAATTCGCTACCGCGCGTCGGCTACGATGGAACCGTGAAACATCACAACCTCACGACCGCCCTCGGACGAACGCGTGCGAAGAGCGGACATATCGAAAACGTGAACGGACTCGCCGGCACGGTCCAGACGCAGCATCATGGCCGCGTCGCCTTCGCCTTCGTGGTCAACGATCGGCGCGCCAACGCCGACGTCGTGACCGACGAAGAAGACCGCGCGCTCGACGCGCTGGCGCGGTCGTGAACCGTTCCGCAATGCCGTGCTCGCGGGCGCTCTGCTCCTGGGTGGTATAAGCGCACGAGAACGTTGCACCGCCATATGCGGTGAACGATCGGGAGTTGCAAAGATCGGCAGCGCGAACTCGTTGCCGGACGTGGGCGCGCTCGCTCGGTTCGGCGGCGCGTATGTCGAGGCGATCGAAGGGTCTTCGTCCCGGTCGATGGCGAGGATATCGAAGCCGCTGTAATAATATCTTTACAATCCATGACAGCGGACGCACGTCCCCGGGTCCTCATTATCGAGGACGATCCCGATATCGCGTCTTTCGAAGAGATGATGTTGGCGCGTGCGAATTATCACACGAAGACCGCCCATACCGGCGGCGCTGGGCTGGCGCTGGTCGACTCGTACAAGCCCGATGTCGTCCTTTTAGACATCGGACTGCCGGACATGTCGGGTCTCGACGTATGTATCACGATCGCCGAAACGGCCGACGCGTACATCTTGATGGTGAGCGGTCACTCGGGCGAAGACGTCAGGCTCACGGGCCTGGGCCTCGGGGCGGATGACTTCATAATCAAACCGTTCAGCGGCAACGAACTGGTCGCACGCATCGGCTCGTTCTTGCGGCGGCGCGAGCGCGCGCGCTTGCGCGATAACGACGGACGGCTGCAGCTCGGGGATGCCGCCCTGGTTCGCGATCTGCACACGCTGGAGAAGAACGGCCGCTCCGTGCGCCTTACCGCGCTCGAATTCCGCCTGTTGTGGTTTCTCGGGGAAGCCGACGGGCGGCTGCTCACGCGCGCGCAGATTCTGGAGCGCGTCTGGAACGACGTCTCGGGCGTCCCGACGCGCGTCGTCGACGTCCACGTCGCTGCTTTGCGCAAAAAGCTGGGCGACATCGGCGCGCTACTCGCGATCGCGTCGGTTCGCGGGATCGGTTATCGCTTAGATACGCCTTGAGCCGGCTCCAGGTTCCGCGGGGCGCACAGGAGCGTCTTTCGCGGACGTCTCACGATGGCGCATGGAGTTTCGCCGCACGATCGTCGCTCTCGTCATCGCCGCCGGGCTCGTCGCGCTGCCGCGCGCGAGTACGCACGCACAAGGTTCGGTCGCGAACGTCCCGGTGATCTTCGAAGCGCCCGCGGCGAACAATCCCGCCGGACCGACGTCGCTCGGCGACAAGTTTTCACGCGTGCTCGCTTCGGGGCGCATCGTGCACCCGACCGGCGTTAACGTGGTGACGGGAATGAACGCGCTCGGCGTCGCGTTGACGCCGAACGGCCGTTTCGCAATCGTCTCCAACGACGACGAGCGTCAAGCGAAAACGACGAGCGCGCTCGACGGTCTCTCGACCGGCGGCTATACCCTCGCCGTCGTCGACACGCTTTCGATGACGGTCGTCTCGCGCTACGCGGCGCCTAGCGAATCGTTCTTCGTGGGCATCATCGCGCTTGCGGATCCCGCCACGCCCGGCGGAACGCTCGTACTCGCCAGCGGTGGGGCGAGTAACGTCGTCTACGCGTTCGATCTCGCTGCGAACGGCGCGCTGGCGCCCGATGCGAAGCATACGATCGCTATCCCGACGCCGTCCGACCCACACTTCGCCGATCTCGGCCGCACCTTTCCCGCAACGCTCGTCGCCGATCCCGGCGGCAAGCTGGCCTACGTCGTAGATAACCTCAGTGACGACGTCGCGACGATCGATCTCGCGTCGCGTAGCGCGATCGGCAGCGCCCTTTCCGTCGGTTTCTTTCCGCTCGCCGCGACGATGTCGAACGCGGGTCTCGTGGTAGCGAACGAAGGGTTGATGCGCTACGGCACCCTGGCGGCGCCCGCCGGCACGCCGCCGTTCGCCGCGCCGCCCCCGGATATGGAGCGAGCGTCGTCGCTGACGCTGCTCGGCCGCAGTGCGGCCGGGCTCGTCGCGACGGGACGCTCGGTACCGCTCGATCGCGGTCCCGACGGCGTGCGCGACGTGGGCGGCACGCATCCCGCCGCCCTCGCGGCGATGCGTTCGAAACCGTACGCGTTCGTCGCGATGAGCAACATCGATCGCATCGCGACCATTTCGCTTGGGGGCGTTCCAAAAGCGGTCGGGGGAACCGAACTCCGGCTCTACGATCGCGGCCCGTACGGCACGCAGCCCGACGCTCTCGCGATTTCAAAAGACCAGCTCAGACTTTACGTGGCGCTCGCCGGAATCGACGCAATCGCCGTGCTCGATATCAAAGACCCGTTGCATCCGCATCGCATCGGCCTCATTCCGACCGGCTGGTTTCCCTCTGCGCTCGCGCTCTCGCGCGACGGCCGCTATCTCTTCGTCGCCAACGCCAAAGGCATCGCGCACGATCGCGGCTTCACGGGTGATGTACCGACGGTCGTGGATGCGAAGCGTCACGTCGAAGCGGTGGAAGCGGATAGCAACGCAATCTGGTCGACGCTGGAGCGCATCGATCTGGCGAAAGTCAATCTCAAAGCGACGACTCCGCTCGCACTCTCGTATCTGCGCGCCATCCGCACGCAAGCGCAAGCGGGAGTGGTCCCGCAACGTTTCGCCGGCACGGGCAGCGAGCAGATCAAACACGTCGTCCTCATTCTTGAAGAGAATAAAACCTACGATGCGATGCTCGGCGATCTCAAAGATAGCGCCCACGTTCCGTACGGCCCCGGCGATCCGAATTACGTTGCCTTTGACGAATCGGTCACGCCCAATCTGCACGCGCTCGCGAACGCGTACGCGCTCGCCGGCAACCTTTTCGCCGATGCCGAAGAGTCGGACGCCGGCCATCAATTCGTCGCCGCGGGCATCGCGAGCGTTTTCTCCGAGAAGACGCTGCTCGTCAAACGCGGCCGCCGGCCGTTGGTGAACAAAAACGAGGATCCGGAAGATTATCCGCGAGCGGGGTACCTTTTCAATACCCTGGCACAGCGTGGAAAGACGTACCGCGATTATGGCGATTACCTCCGCGTTTCCGGTTATGATGAAGGCGAAGCTGCCGATCCAAAAGCCGACGATCCGCGTTTCCTCAACCAAGCCGACACGAGCGCCCCGACCGTCGGCCTCGGCGGATTGTATTCACTCGACGTTCCGGCACTCGTAGCGCTCTCCGGACATGTCGATCTCAACTACCCCGGGTGGAACCTGCGCATCCGCGACGTGCGCCGCGCGAACGAATTCGTGCGCGACTTCGACCCCTACGTGAAGGCGGATCAAATGCCGGCCTTCACGCACATCTGGCTGCCCGCCGACCACGGGGGATTCGGCACCAACATTCCGCCGCTCGCGGAGGAGGTGGCCGACGGCGATCGGGCGCTGGGCCAAATCGTCGAGTATCTCACGCATATCCCGCAGTGGAGCTCGACTGCGATCTTCATCATGCCCGACGACGCGCAGTCTTCCCGCGATCATGTGAACGTCAATCGCTCGTACGCCATCGTCGTCTCGCCCTATGCGCGGCGGCACTTCGTCGGTATGCGCCATCTTTCGACGGTCAGCGTGCTCAAGACGGAAGAAGAACTGCTGGGCTTACCCGCGCTCTCGCTCGGCGATGCGCTCGCGACCGATATGAGCGACGCATTCACTCCGGCATCCGACCTCGCGCCGTTCAGCCGCATCGTGGCTCGCGCGCAAGGCGATAGTCCCGAAGGCCATCGCATCGCGGCGCTGCTGGCGCGCACCGACCAGTCGAAACCCGACGCGGATGGTCCGCGCGCGGCTCGCATCGTCGACCTATCGCGCCGTGCCGACCGGCTCGCGGCTAGCGCCACGACGTTGGGACGTGGCGAGTACGAGCGGCTTCAGCACGAGCTCTACGCGGCGGCGCTGGCTTCGTTGTGAAGCAGAGCGCTTCGCCACATGATGCTGGCTGAGGCGGAGTGCCGCGCCCCGCACGCGGCGAACGCACGAGTGGTGACCTCCGTAAGCCCGACCTTTCGAGCACCCTTCGTTCGCAGCGATGCCGGAACGCTACGCGGCGTCATCGTCGTCGCGCCCGACGCTGCGCTCGCGAGCGTGCCCCCGCTGCACGGCGAGTCGCACGCGATCGCCGAGCGCGCTACCGAGCAGTTCGGGACCTTCACGAAGCGGCTGGCCGCGCACGGCGTAAAAACCATCGTGAGCGATGCCACGGGCGCCGCGTTCGGAACGCTCTGCGCCGATGGGGCGGTCCTTTTCGCGGACGGTGCCTTCATCATGCGTCCCAGTGCCTTGCGGCGGCGCGGCGAAATCGCGCCGCTCGAAGCGACGCTGGCGCGGGCGAACGTGCCGGTCGTCGGGCGAATCGCGGCGCCGGGACTTCTCGATGGAGGCGACGTGCTGCTCGCGGGGGATACGCTGTTCGTCGCGGTGCCGCGGTCGCGCCGTAACGAAGAAGGCATTCGTCCCTCCGTGCACGGCAATGCCTTCGGCCGCGAGCAACTCGCTGCGTATGCGCGTTCGCAGAATATCACGGTCGTGGAAGTGCTCGTCGCAGCCGAAGTGAGTCGCTTGCGTTCGGTTTCCTCACTCGTCGACGAGCGCACCTTGCTTGTTGCGCCCGGCCTCGTCGATGCGGCGGCGTTCCGCGGCTTCACGACGATCGAGGCGCCGCGCGGTGAAGATTTCGCAGCCGGCGTGCTCGCGCTCGGCAGCAGACGCGTGCTCGCAAACTTGCGCTTTCGCGAAACCATTCCGCTCTTGCGCAAAGCGAAGATATCGGTCGACGCGATCGATCTCTGGGAGTTCGGTAAGATTGGTGCGACGCCGTCCTCGATGGCGCTCGGACTCAAACGCGACTGACGTGCGCTTAGCGTGTTTTTCCGACGTTCACGGGAATGTTCGCGCGCTCGACGCGTGCCTTGCGGACCTGCGCGAACAGGGCGGTGCGGATACGATCGTCGGCGCCGGAGACTACTGCATGGACGGTCCGCGCCCCGACGCCGTAGTCGACCGGCTGCGGGAAATCGGGGCGCGGTGCGTGCGTGGCAATACCGACCGTTACATCGCCTGTGCGGAACCGCCGGCGCCACACCAGCGCGCCGACGACAGCGAAGCACGGGCGCTCGCGTGGCAGCGCGGGAAACTGGGTCGCGAACGCCTCGCGTGGCTGAGAGCCCTTCCCTTTGCAGAGCGCTTTGCGCCCGGCGCCGGCGAGGATGCCACGCAGACGCTGCTCGTAGTTCACGCGAATCCCAAGACCGATGACGAGCACATCTGGCCCGATGCGGACGACGCCTTTCTCGAGCGCGTAACCGCCGGCGTGGCCGAGCGGACCATCGCCTTCGGGCACCTGCACCTTCCGTACGCGCGTCTTTGGCGCGACCGGCTCCTGATCGACGTCGCGTCGGCCGGGTTGCCCAAGGACGGGGACCCGCGCGCGGGCTACGCGATCCTGACGCGGCGCTGCGGCGGTTGGCAGGTCCGCCACCGCCGCGTCGTCTTCGACATCGCTAAGGTCGCGCGAGAGATCGTCCAGAGCGGAATGCCCGCCGCGAAGAAGCGCGTAAACGTTCTGCGGCGGCATCGGTATAAAGCGCTCGATGAACGCAATTTTTAGCGGCGCGCCGGCGCTTCGCGTCCAGGGGCTTCGCAAAGCGTACGGCGACTTCACGGCGGTCGACGGCGTATCGCTCGAAGTCGGGCGCGGCGATTTCTTCGGCTTTCTCGGTCCCAACGGCGCCGGCAAGACGACGTCGATCAACGCGATCGTGGGCCTGGCAACGCTGACGTCGGGTTCGATCGAAATTTTCGGCTACGATAACGTGCGCGCGTGGCGCCAGGCGCGCCGGCTCGTCGGCCTGGCGCCGCAAGAGTATAATTTCGATCGCTATCTTTCGATCCGCGACGTCTTGATCTATCAGGCGGGATATTACGGCTTGCGTGGGGCGGCAGTGCGCGCGCGGGCGGACGCGCTGCTCGAGCGCTTCGCGCTCACCTCGAAAGCGGGCGACACGTTCATGAAATTGTCGGGCGGCATGAAACGCCGGCTCTCGCTCGCGCGCGCGCTCATTCACGAGCCCGAACTGTTGATTCTCGACGAGCCGACGGCGGGCGTCGACGTCGAATTGCGCATCGAACTCTGGGACCTCTTACGCGAACTCAATGCCGCAGGCACGACGATCATTTTGACGACACACTATCTCGAAGAAGCCGAAGCGCTCTGTAAGAACATCGCGATCATCGAAGGCGGAAAACTCGTTGCGATGGAGTCGACGGCGAAGCTGATGGCGCGGCAAGGCTCGACGACCTTGAGCGTTACCGTCGAGCGTCCGCTCGCCGCGATGCCGCTGGCGCTCGCGGCTCGTGAGCCGCTGTACGACGCGCCGACGCGCACGCTGAGCTTTCGCGACATCGCGCCTGCCGCGATCGCGCCGACGCTGGCGGAACTGATCGCCCATGGCTACGAAATCGAGAACGTCGATTTCACGCGTTCGAGTCTGCAGGACGTCTTTTTGGATCTGGTGCGTCGCTGATGCTCGACGCCTGGGGTTTTCGTAACCCGGTCGGACTTTGGACGCTCGTGCAACGCGAACTCGTGCGCACGTACAAGATCATCAATCAAGTCATCTGGCCGCCGATCATCACGACAGTTCTTTACGTCCTCGTCTTCGGGCTCGGCCTCGGCAGCCGCGTGCAGAACGTGCAGGGCGTTCCGTACGCGTCGTTTCTCATTCCCGGGCTGATCATGCTGCAAGTGATCGATCAAACCTACGGCGAATCGTCGAGCTCCCTCTTTCAGGGCCGCTTCATGAACTCGATTCAGGAACTGCTCGTCGCGCCGCTGTCGGCGATCGAAATCGTTACCGGTTATATTCTTTCGTCGGTGTTGCGTGCGTTTATCATCGCGCTGCTCATCACGGGCGTCGGTTTCGTCATGGTGCATACGGCGCCGCAGAATTGGGCGATCTACGTGCTGATGACGGTCCTGGTCGCAGCGCTTTTCGGCGGCATCGGCATCATTTTCGGCCTGCTCGCCGAAAAATTCGATCATATCGCGGTCTTCACGACCTTCGTCATCACGCCGCTGGTTTTCGTGGGCGGCGTGTTTACGTCGATGCAATTCCTGCCGCCGCTAGTGCGCCGCGTCTCGCTCTTCAACCCGATGTTCTACATGATCGACGCGTTCCGGTATGCGTTCACCGGCCGTAGCGACGTGCCCGTCGCACTCTCGATCGCTATCGTTGCGAGCCTTGCGATCGTCGCGCTGGGCATCGCGCTGCGCATGACGGCGACCGGTTACAAACTTCGCGCTTGAAAGCGACCGGCGATGTTTCGGAGGGCGCGCGTTGCGGAACGGAACGGTCATGAAGCGAAGTATGGCGTTCGTTTTTCTATCCGTCTTGCTCGCCTCTCCGGCGATAGCGGCCGACCGGTCGCTGGCGATTACGATCGACGGTCGACCGGTCTCGCGAAACGGCACGGTAGCGGTGTTGCGACGCAACGTTGCGTATGCCGATCTCATCGAACTGGTTCGTTCGTACGGCGGGGTCGTTTCAATTTCGCCGGCCGGCGCGTCGGTAACGGTCCGCTCGCGTAACGCTACGTTCGTTTCGGGGAGCGCGAGCGTGAGCGTCGACAAGACGCTCGACTCCATGCCCGAGCGAGCGTTTACCGCCAACGGCACCCTCTTCGTTCCTCTCCAATATTTCGTGACCCGCATCGTTGGCGGGACGGTGCGGATCGATGCGCGGGCTGCGACGGCTCGGATAGCGCTCGCACCCGATGCCCTTCCCCAGTCCACCGCCTCTCCTGCCCCTTCGGCCGCCGAATCACCGTAGTCGTCCGGCAAGTAGCGCCCTCGGGAGAGCGAATAGGACGCCTCATGCGCGTATCGTTTGCCACCATTACTCTTGGGACCACGCTCGCAATGCTCGGTACGAGTGGCGCTTGCGCTTACGCTGCGGACCCCCCGCTTCGTGCGCCGGCGTTAACCGGTCCGCAGGTGGGGGATGCCGCACCGCCGTTCGTGCTCAAGACGATCGACGGTATTACGGTTCGCAACGCTACGTATCGCGGCCGTACGCTCGTGCTCAACGTATGGGCGACGTGGTGTCCGCCGTGCCGCTTAGAAACGCCTGATCTGATCGCGAGTGCGACGAAGCTACAGAAGGAGGGCGTCGCGTTTCTCGGCGTCGATACGACGGAAGATGCGTCGCTCGTGCGGGCGTTCGTCACCGCACGAAACGTACCGTACGCACAAGCGCTCGATGCCGATAAATCGTTCTCGAAGGCGTACGATGTCGCGTATTTCCCAACGACCTACGTGATCGATCCGCATGGCGTCCTGCGGGCGCGCTACATCGACGTGCTGGGGACCGCCCAACTCGCAGCGCTCGTGCAGGCCGCCAAGGGCGGTCGCAACGGTGAGGTTGCTTCCCCGCTGCAAAGCAAAATCGACGCCACCCTGGCCGATCCTGCGATCGTCTTTACCGGCGACACGGCGAGCGTTGAAGCCAATGCGAAGCGTGCTCTCGCGGCGATCGGGACGGCGGAGAGCCTACTCGATGAGAGCGACGCAGCGAAAGGCAACCCGACCGATTTGTTGCGTACGCGCGTGCTAGAAGCGACGCTGCGGGAGCGCGCGATCGCGGCGCTGATCGATGTCGGTACGTCGGTCGCGGACACCACGCTGCTGCCGCGATTGCGCGGAGATGCGGCGCGGGACCGCGAGCGTTGGAGCGACGCGCTGGATGCGTATCGTGCCGTGCTCGCCATCGAGCCCAAAAACGTGCCGGCACTCGCCGGCGTCGCATTCGCGGCGGGTCGCCTCGACCAATTCGACGACGCGCTCGCTGCCGATACGGCGCTGGCGGCGATCGATCCGACGGACGTCGGAGCGCTCGTCGATCTCGCACGAGCGCAAGCGAAGGCCGGCCGCAGCGACGACGCCTACGCGACGTTCGCGCGAGCGCATGCGACGGCGCTGGCACAAATTGCGGCCAATCCCGGGAAAGCCGGTCCGCTACGCATGGCGGCGTACGCGCACCTCTACGCCGGTCGCGTCTATGCGAAAAACGGCGACGTCGTGCGCGCTCGCGCCGAGTTCGAGCGTTCGCTCGCGGTAGCAGTGAAGTTGCCCTCGGGCGATTCACGCCACGATATGTACCTGGAGGAAAATCAAGAAGCCATCGTCGCGCTCGGCTTGACCGATCCCAAAAATGGTGCGACCGTCTCGCTCGCTCCGTGGACCGGTCCCGAATTGCCGGGCAGCATTCCAAATACAGCGAAATTCCGGCTGGTCGTCGCCGGAACGGTAGGCCGCTCGGTCGCACTACGATCCTCCAACGTTCCGCGCGGATGGGTCGCATCGTTCTGCACCGATCGCGTCTGCGCGCCGTTCAAAACGACGGTTTCGCTTCCGCCATCCGGGGTGAAAATCATCGAGTTTCAACTCGTAGCGCCCGATTCGAAGAGCAGCGTGCCGAAGGTGCGCGTAACGGGGCGCGACGGAGAGCATGAGTCGGCGGCGACGACCTAGATCACGCGCCCATAGCAGCGCGAGTCGCTAGAAGAATGGGTTGTGCGCGCGTTCTTGCGCGATCGTCGACGGCGGCCCGTGGCCCGGCATCAAAACCGTCGCGTCGTCGAGGGCGAAAATTTTCGTCGAGACGCCCGCAAGGATGTCGCGATACGTGCTGTGTTCGCCAAACGCTCCCCCGATGCTGCCTGCGAAGAGCGTATCGCCCGTGAAGAGCGTCGAACGGAAGAGAAAACACGACGAGCCGTCGGTATGGCCCGGCGTGTGAAGCATGCGAATCGCGGCACCGTCGCCGAAAGGCAGTTCGTCGCCATCGACGACCGGTAGCGCGCGCGCACCGAGGGCCCCGATGGCGCGAACGTCTGCGCTATGCATGACGATTTGTGCTTCCGGAAACGCCTGCGCGATAGCGGCCGTCGCATCGCAATGGTCGGCGTGCTCGTGCGTCACGAGAATGTAGCGCAGCGCGTACGGTCCTTGGTCGATCGCACGTAAGAGGTTAGCCGCAATGCCGGCCGGATCGACGAGCGCCGCCGTCTTACCGTCTTCGAGAAAGAAAAGATAACCGTTGGAGGGGTGCGGATCTTGAGGATGGTGGCGCACGTCGGGCGGTAACGTCACCTGCGGGGCCCAGCGCGTCGCCGCAGCGTCGGCAAATTTACCGGGATCGAGTCCGAGAACGCGCGCGACGGCGCGCGCTTCGTCGCCCGTGGGACGGCGCTCGCCCCCAGACCACGCGTCCAGCGTTTCGGAGCCGATCCCGGTCGCGCTCGCGATCTCCGCGTCGGTCGTGCCGGTGCCGCGTTTTGCCTTGCGCAGGATATCCGTAAAATCGTCTTCGAGCATCGCTGCCGAGCGTTTGCGGATGAAACCGGGGTCCCTTCCAAACCGGTCGAACGCCGCAGCATGGAACGCCTCATCATCATCGGCTCCGGTCCCGCCGGCCTCACCGCCGCAATCTACGCCGCCCGCGCCAACCTCGCGCCGGTCGTCTTTGCGGGTTACCTATACGGCGGCCAGCTGATGTACACGACGGAAGTCGAAAATTTTCCGGGTTTTGCGAACGGGATTCTCGGACCCGAATTGATGGAGAGTTTCCGCGCTCAAGCCGAGCGTTTCGGCGCGCAGATCCAGAACCGAGACGTCACGCGCGTCGATTTTTCGCGGCGGCCGTTTCGCCTTTGGGCGGACGACGACGTCTACGAAGCCGATAGCGTGATCGTCGCGACGGGCGCGAGCGCGCGCTGGCTGGAGATTCCCGGTGAGGCGCACCTGCGGGGTCGCGGCGTCTCCACCTGCGCGACCTGCGACGGTGCGTTCTTCAAAGAAAAGCACATCGTCGTCGTCGGCGGCGGCGATTCGGCGATGGAAGAAGCACTGTTTCTGACGCGCTTCGGTTCGCGGGTTTCGATCGTACACCGCCGCGATACGTTGCGCGCTAGCAAGATCATGGCCGATCGCGCGCTCGCGCACGCAAAGATCGATTTTGTCTGGAATAGTGCGGTCGTCACGTGCCATGGAGAAACGCATCTCCAATCGCTGACGCTCGAAAATTTACTGACGGGCGAGCGGAGCGATTACGCAGCGGACGCACTTTTTATCGCGATCGGTCACGATCCGAATACCGCAATCTTTGCGGGCTACCTCGAACTCGATGTCGCACGCTACATCGTCTCATCCGACGGCGTGCACACGAACGTTCCTGGCGTGTTCGTCGCGGGCGACGCCTACGACATCCGCTACAAGCAGGCGATTACGGCGGCCGGCATGGGCTGCAAGGCCTCGCTGGAAGCCGAAAAATATCTCGAAGAACTCGACGCCGAGCGCGAAGCCGGCGGTCTGCTCGCGACGGTTCGCTAAAGCGGCGTTCCCCCGGTGCCAGGCGCGGCTTCCGTCATTGCGAGTCGATAGTGGTATTCATCGCTCGCAACGCCGTCGATGATGTCGGCATCGCCCAGAAACGCGATGCGCTTGAAGCCGAGCCGTTCGACCAGTGCGATCGAGCGCGCGTTGCGCGTATCGATGTAGGCGTCGACGGACTGAGGCGCCGCCGTCTCCCGAGAATATGCAATCGCCGCCGCCGACGCTTCGCAGGCATAACCAGCGCCCCAATACGAGCGCCCGAGCGCGTACGCCAAAAGCGCCCGCGTACTCGCTTCGACGAGCGAAATTTCGACCGTACCGATCGCCGTCGGACGGCGTCCGTTGCGCAGCACGAGCGCCCAATTCCACCAGCGTTCCCGCGGGTCGCTCGGCCCGCGACTGATGCGTTCGTAGCGTGCGCGTAACCCCGCAACGTCGGGGTAAGCGTCACCCGGAACGTAGCGATAGAGTTCGGGATCGCTCAGAGGCGCGAACAACGCCTGCGCGTGGCGCCCTTCCAGAGGCTCCAGTATCAGCCGGGCGGAGACGAGCCGAGCCGGCTGCGTGGGAAGAATCGCTATTGCCTCACAAGTGCCGCAAACGCGTCGTCGATCGCCCGATAGCGGAAGACGTAGCCGCTCGCCAGCGTACGTGTCGGTAAAACGCGTTGACCCTGCGTGACGACGGTGGCGCCCTCTCCGAGCACGAGTGCGATCGCAAACGCGGGAATCGGGACGAAGGCCGGGCGATGAAGCGCCGTAGCGAGCGCGCGGGTAAAATCCGAATTGCGCACCGGCTCCGGAGCCGTCGCATCGAGCACGCCGTCGGCGCCGTCGATCGCGTGCAGATAGATACCGATCAGGTCGTCGATATGGATCCACGAATACCATTGTCGGCCGCTCCCGACGGGTCCGCCGCCGCCTGCTTTAAAGATCGGCAACAGCTTTGCGAGCGCGCCGCCATCGGTCCCGAGCACGAGACCGGTCCGGATCTTTGCAACCCGCATCCCGAGCGGTGCAGCTCGATCTGCTTCTGCTTCCCATGCGACGCAGACCTCGGCGAGAAAGTCGTGACCCGCCGCGCTCGACTCGTCGAACGTCGCCGTTTCGCTCGTGCCATAATAGCCGACCGCAGAGGCGGAAATATAAGCTCGCGGCGGCGCCGACAGTCTGCCGAGCGCCTCGACGAGCGCACGCGGCGCGGCGACGCGGCTCGAACGAATTTTCGCCTTCGCCGCGGACGACCAGCGCTGAGCGACGGGCTCTCCCGCCAGGTTCACCACGACGTCGGCATCCTCGCTCGCGTACGCGGCCGCGACCGGATCACGCAGTGTCGCGAGCGCGAGAACATCGCCGCGTTCGCGTAACGCCGCAGAGAGATGGCGCCCGAGAAAACCGGACGCACCGATTAGCGTAACTTTCATTCCACGTAGAACGCCGCACGGCGTCCCCACATGCAACGCCGCCCGGCGGCGCGGGCGAACCCGCACCGCCGCAGTTGCAAGCTTAGTTAGACGGCGACGCGGAGGCGATCGGAGCGGGGGTCACGACGTTACCGGGGCCTGGGCTCGAGCCCGAACCCGACGATCCCGGCATCGAACCGCCGGAACCCTGGGACCCACCCGAAGGCGAGCTTGACGACATCGGATTCGGGCTCATCATCGAGCCGCCTGAAGAATTCGACATCATCGGATTGGGGCTCATCATGGATCCGGAACCCATCGAGCCCGATCCCATCGAGCCCGATCCCATCGAGCGGTGTTTCATCGACCCGGAGCCCATGGAGCCAGAACCCATCATGCCCGAATGATGCTTCATCATGCCGTGGTGCTTCATCATCGAGCCGTTGGAGCTCGACATCATGCCGGCTTTGGCCATGTGCATGCCCATCGACATCGCGCGGCTCTCGCAAACGTACTTGCCGTGCTTCGTTTTACCGTAAAACGAACCGCCCGGCTCGTAAAAGACCTTGGTGCGCGTATTGACCCAGACGACTTTATCGCCGGACGCGCACGTCGGCATCGCCATCATCGACATCGTGCGCGCGCTGGCCGGAGCGGAAACGAGCGTCGCGCCAAAAGCCGCGACGGCAGCTGCTGTCATAAGAAATTTCAAGCTTACCGTACCTTCGTGAATGAGGGCGAGCCGTAATTGCTGCCCGATAATAACACTTCGTGGTACCCAAATCCGGCGGAAATGACGCGCCGACCGGGCGGCCTGGAGAGGGCGTGCGCCGACAGTATTTCACGCCGGGCCGACGCGACGCTCGAGGCGGACGACGAGATGGGCGCGTTCGCCGCGCGCGCTCGCGTACAGCAAGGCGTCCGCCGTCGCAGCCGTTACGGGAACGGCCGGAATCTTCAAGCTCAGCCGGGAGACCATGCCGCGCTGCGCGGTCGTCGCCGGACGCCACGCGCTGCCGCCGTCGCGCGGGTCGGAATAGAAGATGAGCGCGACGGCGCCGTTGCGCTGCGCACGTTCGGCGAGCAAGCCGCGAAATTGCGCGCCGTCGCGCACGATGACGATCCGGCCCCGCGCCGAGAGGCGGTTGTTCGCGAGCCGCGCGTAATCGGCATCCAGGCCGTGGTTGACGTAGAGTAGCGGCGCGCGGACGTCGCCTTCCGCGCCGTCCCCATCCCCCGCCGCCGGTCCTGCGGGCCGGTCGAAGCGTCGCGTCGGCGTGCCGAGATCGTCGATGAGCTCGAGCGCGACCGCTTGAAATCCGGCTGCGCGCGTCGGGTCGTGCGCGTCGCCCGCGAGTGCGGGGAGCCCCATCGCCGAACTCGCAACGGCGTAAGCGAGCGCGCTTACGAACCTACGGCGCAATTTCATCGGACGTCCTTCGGCTCACCGCACGAAGTTCCGCGGATGCGGGCGTCTGTTGCCTACGCGGCGTATCCATGGGCGATGGCAACCGCTACCGCCATATCGCGCTCGTGGAATTTGCGCGGCCTCTCGGTCGTCTCGTTCGCGCATGGCGTGAGCGATTTTTATTCCGGCATCGTACCGTTTACAATATTTCTCGTGCTCGCGCGCCAACACGTGTCGCCGGCGTATCAGGGTGCGCTAGTCTTCCTCTGGTATCTCACGAGTTCGATCGTTCAGCCGTTCTTCGGCGCGTACACGGACCGGCACGGACGCTGGTGGTTCTTGCCGGGTGCCATCGCCCTCACCGTCGTCGCTGTGTGCGTCGCGGGCACGACCTCGTCGCTGCCGCTGCTCGCGGCCTGCATCGTGGTCGGCGGCTTCGGCTCGGCGCTGATGCATCCCGAAGCCGGGAAGTATTCCGCCATGCTCAGCGGCTCGCGGCGAGCGAGCGGGATTTCGATTTTCCAAGTGGGGGGTCAAGTCGGTTATTCGCTCGGGCCCGCAGCCGTCGCGTTGCTCTATAGCCACTTTGGAACCGGTGGTTCGCTCTGGCTGTTGGTGCCCGGTGCGCTCGCCGTCGCGTACTTGTTTGCCGTGATGCGTCACGTCGACCGCTCGGCAGAACGCCTGCATGCGAGCGCTCCTGCAATCGCGCATGTCGGCGGGACGCGCGTCGATCGTTTAGGCGTGTCGCTGCTCTTGGCGAGCACGGCGCTGCGTCATTTCGTGTCTGCGGCGTTCATGACGTATTTGCCGAACCTGTTGGTCGCGCGCGGCTCGTCGATCCCCGAAGCCGGACAAATCGTGACCGCGTTCTTGCTGATTTCGTCAATCGGTCTGCTCGCCGGCGGATCTCTGTCGGATCGCTTCGGGGCCGTCCGCGTTTCGGTCGTTGCGCTCGTGAGCGCGGTGCCGTTTCTCTTTGCCTTTTTCATGGCGCCGGCCGTCGTGGGCGTGCCGCTGCTGCTCGTGGCGAGCGCGTTGCTCGCGGTCCAAAACGCGCCGGGCGTTGCGATCGTGCAGGCGATGCTCCCGAGAAATCTCGGCATGGCGCTGGGGCTGATGAACGGCGTGGCCTTCGGGTTCGGATCGGCCGCGGTGGCGCTCGCCGGGATCGTCGTCGCAAACGGCGGCCCGGCCGTCGCCCTCGAAGGCGTCAGCATTATGCCGCTTTTCGCCGCACTCGCCTATGTGGCCGTCGCGCCACGACTCGCCGCACGCCGAGCGTGATGCGGCGGGTCGCGACCGTCGCGAGCGCGTTCGTCCTGTGCATCGTGACCGTCGGGTCGGCGGGAGCGACGTCTGCGGCCACGGCCGTGCGCTGGAGCGTCGATGTCCCCAACCGCTCACGAGCGGGCGGCCTGCCCCCGGTGGCCTACGGCGACGGAGAACTCGTCGTCACGCGGCCGGGCGGCATCACCGCGTATGCTGCCAATAACGGCTTCCGGCTCTGGTACCGTCCGGGCGATAGCGGCGGGGTCATCGCCCACGGCATCGTCTTTACGAACGGGACTGCGGATCGTTCGGGCGATCCGGGCGCGCTCGTCGCGCTCGATGCACGCAATGGACGCGAACTGTGGCGGCGGCGAGCGGCGGGCGGCGCCATCGCCGCCGATGATACGAGCGTCGTGGTCGGAAGCGGGGATCGCATCCTGTCCTTCACTCGCGACGGCAGCTTGCAGTGGACATTGCCGAGGCCCGGTCACTTCTACCGCGTGCTCCTGGAGGGCACGTACGTCGTTGCCTTGAGCGCGCCAGCGGGGGCGATCGCACACGGTGAAATCGATACCGTCGCGCGAAGAACGGGCCGCTTCATCGATAGCGCCGGTTTCGATCGGCTCGTCGAGAGCAGTTCGACGCACGCGCTCGGTCAGCTGGAATATCACGACGATCGTTCCTGCTCGCAAGCCGAACTCGTCGACGTACCCTTCGAGCGCGCGGCCGTGTCCCGCACGACGTACGTGCTCGATTCGACTCCGCCCGAGAAGCAGCCGCAATGCAGCGCCGATCGGTATGGCGACCTGTACGTCGGTTCTGACGGGCGGCTCGTCGCCGTCATCAGCGGAAACGTGCTGGGGCTCTTCGATCGCTCGCGCCCCACCGTTCCCGAGAACGTCTACGGCAATGCCTCGCTCGTCGGCGGCCCGTTCGGCGGATATCTCTACATCGCACGGCCTCACGGGCTCGACGCGCTCGGCTACGAAGCCGGTCGAGCGACGTGGCTGCCGCTGCTTGCGCAGCCGGCGGCTACGTTTGCCGTCACGGGTGTCGGCGACCGCCTCTACGTCTCCGATGGAACGCGCACGTACGCCTTCGATCCGGCCCATTTCGAAAAGCCGCCGCGGCTCATCTTGGGCCTCGCATGCACGCAGCTTGCCGGGATCTCGCGCAGCGGCAGTTTCGACGTGCTCGAGTGCGGCAGCGGCTCGGGCGGCGAGAGCAGCAAACTCGTCGGGGTTTCTTGGCGCTAAAGCGCTATGCGTAGATCAAGTAACGTTCGCGCATTTCGACGAACGCGCGCGTCGCGGGTTCCCACTGCCGTAAGATGTCCTCAGCGTCGAGCCCATCTTCGAGGCCTTTACGCAGCGTATCGGTGCCCCAATCGCGGTCGAGGCCCGCGGCACTGTGAATCAAGATCGTCGCCGGGCTGAGCTTGCGCACGGCCACGAGAATTTCGACGGCCGTGCGCACGGCCCGAAACGCGCGCGGGTCGGTGACGACGAGCTCGACGCCCGAGAGCGTCTTGCCCCCCCAGAAGCCGATCAGCGGCGTCCACGAGGTCGCGCGAAAATGAACGCCCGGAATCGGCCGCTCGTTGAGATAATCGGCGAGGCGCAGGCCGTCGAGTTTGTAGGCGCCGGCATACTTGAACGGCTTGGTGTAATTCGTGCCGTTGTTGAGGCCGGCTCCATCGAGCAGACCCGTGGCGGGATAGACGAGCGTCGTCGACCACTCGGGAATATTGGGCGATGTCTGTACCCATTGCAATCCCGTCTCGGGCCAGAGCATCGCGCGCGCGTAATTCTTCATCGGGATCACTCGTAACATGCAGCCGATCTCGAAGCGTTCGTTGTACAATTTGGCGAGTTCGCCCATCGTCATGCCGTGCCGGATCGGTAACGGATAGAGCCCGATGAAGGACGCAAACTTCGGATCGAGCACGGGCCCTTCGACCACGCTGCCGAGGGGGTTGGGGCGGTCGAGCACCCAGACCGCTTTGCCGTGTTGTTTCGCCGCCGCCATGACGTACGCGAGCGTCGAGATATACGTGTACGTGCGGTCGCCGACGTCTTGGATGTCGAAGAGCAGGATGTCGATACCGGCGAGCATCGCCGCGCTCGGCCGGCGCGACGCACCGTACAGGCTGTAAACGGGCAGCGTGCTGCGCTCGTCCACGTACGACGCGACGTACGCGCCGGCGGGCTGATCGCCGCGCAAGCCGTGTTCGGGAGAGTAGATCGCTTTGAGCGGGATCTCCGCATTTCGCCGGATCGCATCGACGATGGTCACGAGACCCCCCGTTACGCCGGTCTGATTCGTTACGACGCCGACGCTACGGCCGCGCAACTCGCGCCACGTCTCGTTCAAGAACGTCTCGTTTCCCAGCGTAACAACCGGGCGGGGCAGCGGGGCGGCGCCGAGCGGGCTGCGCGTAAGAACGCTCCCCAAGCACGCGGCGGCAGTCGAGACGAACAAATCGGAACGGCGCATCACGGGTGGCTATAGCGCTTGGCAGCGCGCGATTCCCGGCGGCGACGCTCAAGAGGCCAAGCGTAGCTGAGCGGGACCCGCTGTGGGAATCGCTCTGGCATGCATATCGATCGCCAACGTTTCATTGCCAGTGCGGCCGCGCTGGCAGGCGCGCCGTCGCTCGTAGGCGCATCCGGGCGTGCCGGAGCTGTGGGTGCGCGTTCGCAAGAAATTCCGAAGCGTCGTCTGGGACGTACGAACGAACGCGTGTCGCTGGTCGGGATGGGCGGGTTTCACATCGGAAAACCGGACATTGCGGACGCCGCTGCGATCGAGTTGATACACCGCGGCATCGATCGCGGTATCACGTTTCTCGATAATAGCTGGGACTACAACCGCGGCAATAGCGAACTGCGTATGGGACGCGCGCTCGGGCAAGGCGGCTATCGTAATCGCGTGTTTTTAATGACGAAGATCGACGGCCGTACGAAAGAGTCGGCGCGACAACAGATCGAGCAGTCGCTCTCGCGTCTGTTGACCGATCGTATCGACCTCTTACAATTTCACGAAAACATCCGGCCGGACGATGCCGATCGGATTTTCGCTCCGGGCGGCGCGTTCGAAGCCGCGCTCGCCGCGAAGGCGGCCGGTAAGATCCGCTTCATCGGTTTCACGGGTCATAAGAGTCCGGCCTATCACCTGCATATGATCGAGCTGGCGAAGAAGAGCGGATTCACATTCGATACCGTGCAGATGCCGCTCAACGTCATGGACGCGCATTACGAGAGTTTCGAAAAGCGCGTGTTGCCGGTCGCGAAGCGTCTGGACATGGGCATTATCGCCATGAAAACGTTCGGCGACGCGCACATTTTGGAGACGGGCCTCTTGCCGCCGATCGAGATGCTGCACTACGGAATGAACTTGCCGACGAGCGTCGTCGTCACCGGGATCGATAAGCCCGCGATCCTCGAGCAAGCGATTCTGGCGGCCACGTCGTTCACCGCACTTTCCGCGGATCGCGTCGCGGCGATGCTCGCAAAAACGAGCGCGTACGCGGCCACAGGCAAAACCGAGCTCTATAAGACGACCCAGATCTTCGATAGCACGGTACAAAACCCGCAGTGGCTCGAAACGGCGCAGATTTGATCTACACGAACTCCGGTCGGACGTCGGCCGGAATGAGGTCCGCCGCCGCGGCGCGATCGAAAAGAGCGACGACCGCGCTCGTGCCGTCGCTGCCGAGATCGGCCGAGTACTCGTTGACGTAGAGCGCGATGTGCGCGCGCATCACCTCGTCGTCCATTTCGAAGGCATGTTCTCGCACGAACGGTGCCACGGCCGCTTCGTCGCGACGCGCGAACGCGAGGCTCGCGCGAATCGTCGCGTCGATCCCTTCGGCGGCGTGCCGCTCAAAATCGCGCCGGACGAGGATCGCGCCGAGCGGAATGGGTTGCCCCGTGCGCGCTTCCCACCATTCGCCGAGATCGGCTACGCGTGCCAAGCCGGCGCGCGCGTACGTGAAGCGCGACTCGTGAATGATCAGACCGGCTTCGACATCACCAGAAGCGACGGCGTCCACGATTCGGTCGAAGCGCATCGGCACCGCCGCGACGGGGCGGCCGAGCGCCAGGCGCAGCAGTAAGAACGCCGTCGTCAACGCGCCGGGAGTCGCGATGCGTGCGTCGGGCGAGAGCTCGTCGAGCTGTGGTATCCGGCCGGCCGCATCGGGTTTAGCGACGACGAGTGGCCCGCAGCCGCGGCCGATCGCTCCGCCCGCGCGTAAGATGCGGTACGAATCGAGCAGATAGGGGATCGCGCCATAACTGACTTTCGTCAAGTCGTAGCGCGCCTCGCGCGCCGCACTGTTGAGCGCTTCGACATCGTCGAGCACGACGTCCACCGGCGGCGCATCCGCGAGCAAGCCGCGCGTCCACGCCGCGAAGATATACGTGTCGTTCGGGCACGGCGAATAGGCCAGGGAAAGCGCGCGGTTCACTACTGTTTCGTTAGTTCGACCGCATCGTCGGGCGTCCACCCGCCGGTCGGAAGTTGTTCTTCGTTGTAGATGCCGAACGTGCGTGGGTCTTTGTGGATGATCGTGAGCCGGCGGCGATATTGGCGCCCGTTGGCGAACGAGAAGTTGCTGAGGAATTCGATGCGGTTCCCTTTCCAGCCGCCGTCGGAGATCCAAATGCCGTACGAGGGATTGCCTTCGAAGCGCACGAGCACCCAATGCCGAGCGAACGGGTCGAAGGTGATGAAGATGTAGTCGCGCGCCTTGCCGTCGGCGCCGAAAAAATACCGGCCTTTCATGGTCGGACTGAAGACGTAGGTCGTGGTGCCGCGATTACGCGTCGTCCCGTCGCCGCGTTCTTCGACGCTACGCGCGTTCCACGTCCCCGCCATCCAGCCGATCTGCGCGAGCTCGCGGATCGGTCGCCGGATGATGCCCTGCACGCGCGGGTCGTCATTAGAATCCGGCACCGTCGGTTGTTCGGGCGCGATCGAACGCGGCGTCGGCCGCGCCGTCGGAATGGCGGTTGGAACGGCCGGCGCCTCGGGCGCCGGCACCGCGCTCGGCCGTGCCGGCGGCGGCGGCGCGACGACCGGCGTTACCTTGGGAGACGGTGGTCTGAACGGCGTCACGCGCGGGTCCGGCCGTCGCTCCGGCGGGGCGGTTGCGAAACCGGGAGGCGGCGTCGCGCGCGCGTTCGGCAACGGGTCCGGCGGTGCGGTTCGAAATCCCGGGGGCGGCGTCGCTCGTGCGTTGGGCAACCGGTCCGGCGGTGCGGTCCGAAAGCCCGGGCGCGGGGTCATGCGTCGATACGGTTTCGAGTCCGGCGCAGCGGTTCGAAAGCCGGGCGGCGGCGTCGAACGTGCGTTCCGCGCCGGGTCGGGAGGGGCGGTTCGAAAGCCGGGCGGCGGCGTCGAGCGCTTGGGACGCCGTACGGGCTGGAGCGGACTTGCGGTCGGTGTCGCATTGGGCGGTTCCGGTTCGCTCGGGCTCGCATCGCCGGCCGGGGTGGCCGAGGCCGCTGGAACCGGGCTCGCGTCGGTTCCAACGGAGAGCGGCGCCTGGTGCGCGGCCTCCGAACGGTCGGTGCCCGCCGCTAGGAAGAGCATCGCGAGCCCGAGCGCGATGAAACGTGACTTCACTTGAGTTGAGCTCCTACAGCACGAGCCGGGCAAGAACGGCTTCCAAAGCGCCCACGGTCGCTCGGACGCCGGCTGCAAAGTTCCATTCGCTAGCCGCACGATCGCCGACGAAATTCGAGATGCCGCGAACTTCAAGCGCGGGGATGCCGGCGCCCGCCGCTGCGCGCAATACGGCGAAGCCTTCCATACTTTCTATATCGGCCGCATAGCGTGCCCGCAAGCGTGCCGCGCTTTCGGCAGTCGTCGTCACCTGCGAGACGGTCAACCCGCGCGCCGCTCGAAGCGCATCGCCGCAGCGCGCGACCAACTCTGCATCGGCGTCGACCCGATCGACGAGCGTGGTTCCGTCGGGTAGCTCGAGCGGCTCGCCGCCTTCCAAACCGATCGCGAAGCGTTCGCTCGTCACGAGCCGCGCATCGCCGACGCGCGCGCTGCCGGGATAGGCACCGCCGATCCCAGCATTGACGATGCAACGGTAACGTTTTTCGGCGAGCGCGCGGGCAACGGCGATCGCAGAGTCGATAGGCCCGACGCCGCACGCGAGGACGCTCACGCCCGCGCGGTCACTAAAGGACCGTAGTTCTTCGCGCAACGCGCAGACGACGAGGATCACGCTTTAGCGAATGCCGATGAATTTATGCGTCTGTAAACCAAGGCGGAAACGTCCGGGCTGCGCCTGCGCCGCCGCGATCGCGAGGGCGACGTTGGCCGGCTTGTTGCCTTCGGGTTGCAAGAACGTCGGAACCGTGCGACCCTCGAAGCGCGCGTACCACTCGTCCGGCACGCGGCCATCGACGATCAACTTTACCTCGTTCGCGCGGGCAGCCATGGCGTCCGTCAGCCGCTCTTTCGGCGAAACGGTGAGCCAAACGTCGGACGGGATGGCCACGGCGATGCTGCCGTTGGATTCGACATGCACGCGCCTCCTGTCGGCGCGCAAGGCGGCGATCAACGCGCTGCTCTGCACTTGAGCGAACGGCTCGCCTCCGGTCAGAACGACCATCGGACAGGAACCGCCGAGTTCGCGCACGCGCGCGACGATCGCTTCGACGGACGCAAAGGCTCGCGTCGCGTAATCGGTGTCGCAAAACCGGCAATTGAGATTGCAGCCTGCCAGTCGCACGAAGACGGCCGGCGCTCCGGTCCACATGCCCTCGCCTTGCACGCTGTAAAAAATTTCAGCGAGTGCGAGCATCGTCGCTCCGCGCGATGGCGCAGGCCGTAGCGGTCTCCCACACGACGACTTCGACGAGTTGCGGAAGCTCCGCTGCGATCGCATCCCAGATCCAAAGCGCGATACGCTCCGCAGTCGGATTATCGATGAGATCGTTGAGCGTCGAATGATCGAGCCGCTCGACGACGCGCGCTTTGACGATTGCAGAAATTTCATCGAAGTCCGCGACCATGCCGCGCGCCGGTCCGCCCGTTTGCAGCGGTCCGTCGAGACTGACGTCGAAGCGATACGAGTGGCCGTGCATCCGCGCGCATTTGCCGGGATGGTACGGAAGCACGTGCGCCGCTTCGAACCGGAATTGCTTGCGGATTTGCACGACTGCGCATCTCTTCGTCGCGACGGCGCCGGGCGCTTCTTCGGAGAGCGGGCGGCGGCGTCCGGCTAGCCGGCGTTGATGCAGTACGCCGAGATGTAGTAGTGTTTGCCGAAGCCGAACGGCTCGACGACGTCGATCGTCGTTTCGTAGAGCGTCATGCCGTTATTGGCGAGCGATCCGTCGCCGATGACGTTGATCGCTTCCCCCATCCGCGCGGGCGGGTAGGTCGAGCCGCTCGGGACGATCGAACGGTCGGGCCAACTATAGAATGGCGCTCCCTCACAGGAGACGATTCCCAGGTGGACGCGGTGCGCGCGACCGCCGCGTAGCGATGCCGGCCGCCCGGGTGTCGGCGACGGCCCGGCGGGACGCGCGTCCGTCGCGCTCGCTGCAGGTTCGGGGCTGGGAGCTCGAGCCGACGCGAAGCCGGGCGAGCAGACCACGAGGGCCACAATCGTGGCCAGCACGATCGAACGGTGAGACGACATAGCGCCATCGTACCCCGCGCGGCCGCCGCGCCTACAGGTCGCCCTTGGGTCCCATAGCTTCCATGCGCTTCTTGACGTCGGCGAGGAACGCGTTCGCGATCGTTCCGTCGATCACGCGATGATCGAGCGAAAGGCAGACGTTCATCATCGAGCGGATCGCGATCGCGTCGCCAATGACGACCGGTCGCTTCACGACCGCTTCCATCGTAACGATGCCGGCCTGCCCGCCGTTGATGATCGGCTTCGAAAGTACCGAACCGTTGGCGCCCGTGTTGTTGACCGTAAACGTACCGCCCGCGAGTTCGTCGGCAGCGAGTTTTCCGCCGCGCGCGCGTTCGATGATCTTGCCCGCAGCGACGGCAAGCCCGCCGATCGTCAACGTGTCGGCATCGCGAATGACCGGCACCATCAGGTTGCTATCGAGCCCGATGGCGATCCCCACGTTGATTTCGCGCGGGACGACGATACCTTCAGCGGTAAAGCGAGCATTGAGCAGCGGCTGCGCTTCGAGCGCGCGTGCGACCGCGTAGATGAAGAAGGGCAGTAACGTGAGCGCGTAGCCTTTATCGCGCGCGAAGCGGTCTTTTTCACGCACGCGCCACGCCCAGACGTTCGTGACGTCGACTTCGACCATCGTCCACGCGTGCGGCGCGGTATGGAGCGATTCGACCATCCGCTGCGCGATGATTTTGCGCGCCGGCGAAAGCGGCACCGTCGTGCCGCGCTGCGGCGAGGCGTAGGTCGAGGTGCCTGAAACGCTCGCGGCGCCGGGCGCGCTGCCTACCGTTTGCGGGGTTGGAGGTGCCGTCGCGCGAGTTGCGGGCGCATGCGCGATCGTCGCCGCCATCACGGCGGCGGGACCTTCGCGCGCGGCGGCGGCGACGATGTCGTCGGCGGTAACCCGGCCGTTGGCTCCCGTTCCGCCGACCGTCGCGATATCGACGTTGTGCTCGCGCGCGAGCCGTCGAACCGCGGGCGAGACGCCCCGCAGCGCACCGACTGCGTTGAGCGCGCTCTTACCGTTGGCGTTGTGCGCTGCGCCGTTGAAAGTGGCGGGCGCTGCGCTTGCGGCGCCCGGGCTGCCGCCCGCGCTGCCGGATGCTCCATAGCTCGACGGCATCGCGGCGGCGACCGGTTGCGTTGCTGCGCCAACCTCGTCGATAATAGCGATCGCAGCGCCGGTGGGAACCGTTTCGCCTTCCTTGCAAATGATTTCGCGTAGCACCCCGCTCACCGGCGACGGTACTTCGGCGTTGACCTTATCGGTCGACACTTCGACGAAGGCTTCGTATTTCTCGATCGCCTCGCCGGGCTTCTTGAGCCACTGCGCGACGGTGCCCTCGGTGACGGTCTCGCCGAGCTGCGGCATCGTAATCGTCGTCGCCATCGCTTTAGAACCGAACCATTTCACGCATGGCGTCGGCCATGCGATCCGTCGAGATCATGAACTCTTCCTCGAGCGGTAGGGCGTAGCCCATGGCCGGAACGTCGGGGCCGCAGAGCCGCCGGATCGGCGCGTCGAGATCGAAGAACGCTTCCTCGACGACCATCGCGCTGATCTCCGCCCCGATTCCGCCAAATTTATTGTCTTCGTGGATGACGAGCAGCTTGCGCGTTTTCTTCACGCTTGCGAGGATCGTCGTACGATCCATCGGCCGGATGGAACGCAAGTCGATCACTTCGACCGACATGCCCTCGCTCGCGAGCCGTTTCGCCGCTTCGATCGCCTGATGCAAGTAGAGACCGTACGAGACCACCGTCAGGCGGTCGCCGGGAACCTTGATATCGGCCTTCCCGAGCGGAATCGTGTAGTGCCCCGCCGGCACCTCGCCCTTGACCGATCGATACGTCTTTTTATGCTCGAGGAAAAGCACGGGATCGGGATCGTCGATCGCGGCGTTGAGCAAGCCTTTGATGTCGGCTGGAAACGAAGGCGCGACGATCTTGAGCCCGGGCACGTGATAGAAGAGCGCTTCGATCGATACCGAGTGCGAGAGCGCCCCGCGCACGCCGCCACCGTAGGGCGTGCGGATGACGAGCGGGCACGTATAGTCGCCGTTGCTGCGATAGCGGGTCTTGGCCGCTTCGCCGACGATCTGATTGAACGCCGGATAGATGAAGTCGGCGAATTGGATTTCGGCGATCGGCCGCAAGCCTTCCATCGCCATGCCGACCGCGATCCCGACGATCGACGCTTCGGCGAGCGGCGTATCGATGATGCGCTCCGCGCCGAACTCTTCGATGAAGCCCTTGGTAATGAGAAACACGTTGCCGCGGGCGCCCACGTCTTCGCCCAGGATGAGCGTGCGCTCGTCGTTCTTGAGGGCTTCGTAGAGCGTGGAGCGGACGGCTTCGACGTTGTTCATCACGGTGCCGGGCGCGGCTACAGCCATGGTTCGTACGCTCCTTCGTGGACGTTCGCGTAAAGTTCGCAAGCCAGCGGATACGGCAGCGCTTCGGCACGATCGGTTGCGTCGTTGACCTGCGCGAGGACGTCGCTCCGCAACGCCGCGACGTCTTCGCTAGAGAGGACGCGCCCCTGGATCAAGAGCTGCTCGAAGCGTGGCACGGGATCTAGATGGCGATGCGATTCGATCTCGTCGCGTGTGCGATACGTGCGGTCGTCATCGTCGGTGGTATGCGCGAGGAAACGGTAACACTTCGCCTCGACGAGCGTCGGCCCGCCGCCGTTGCGGGCCGAATCGAGCGCGTTCTTGACGGTTTTGTAAGTGGCGATCGGATCGGAGCCATCGACGATGACGCCGGGAATTCCGTAACCGGGTGCCTTGGCAACGATGTGCTCGACGGCCATCTGCTGCGTGCGCGGTGTCGAGATCGCCCATTCGTTGTTCTCGCACAGGAAGACGATCGGAAGGCGATGCACGGCCGCGAAGTTGACCGCTTCGTGCCATTCGCCCGAACTGGTCGCGCCGTCGCCGAACGTACATAAAACCGCGCGGCTCGTTTCCTTGCGCAACTTCATCGCATACGCGGCGCCGACGGCGTGCGGGCAATGCGCTGCGATGATCGAGCTGACCGAAAGTAGGCCCAAAGCGTGATGCGAGTAGTGATTGGGAAATTGCCGACCGCCCGAGACGTCTTCGCCGCGGGCAAACATGGAAAGCAGCGCGTGGAGCGGATCCATACCGATGCCGACGCACAAGCCGATGTCTCGATAGTACGGAACTAAAATGTCCCGGCCGCGCTCGAAGGCCAGCGCGGCGCCTGCATGGATGCCTTCGTGACCCTCGCTGCCGGTGGCGAAGGGAATCTTCCCCTGCCGGTTGAGCTGAAAACCGCGGTTGTCGAGCATCCGCTGGAGAAGCATGTTACGAAGCATCCAGCGCAGCTGGTCGTCGTCGAGTCCGTGCCGTTCGAGCGTCTGCCGCTCGATCGCCTTTGCCATTACATGCCTCCGTTCGTCGAACGTTTACTATGGCCGAGCGGCGAATGCATCTCCTTTCAGGATGCGAAAAAATCGAGACCGGAGCCGGCGTAGACGATGTCGATGCACAGCGTACATCCGACACTTGCGAAGGTGAGTTCGCCGGCGGTGAGCGGGAGCGATACGACCCAGTCGTCGCCGTTGCGACGCGCGGTTTGCGCCCAACGTTTGCGCGAATCGATCAGCACGTATTCACGTAACGTCGCGATCGAGCGATACTCGTCGAATTTGGGCCCCCGGTCGACGCTCTGCGTCGACGGCGAAAGGACCTCGATCACGAGCAACGGATGCCGCGCGAAGGTCTGCTCCACGCCGTCGATCGGTGCGTCCGCAGCGTGCGAAACGGAGACGTCGGGATAGCGGCTACTCGAGCGCGTCAGCGTCTTGAGGCCGGAGCCGCGGACGCGACCGGCCCCGAGATGGTGATGCAGAGCCGCAATGAGATTGGCCACGATGATCTCGTGGCGCAACGTGCCGCCGGGGAACGGCGAAATGGAGCCGTCCGCAAATTCGAACTTGCGCTCCTGAGCATCTTCCCACGCCACGAATTCGTCGACCGTCGTTAGGTGCGGAAATACCATCATGCCGATCCTATCACGCCGGGCGTTCCGTTTCGAAAGCGAAAGGACCGACCGGCGAGCGTTCGCAACGCCGCGATATGCACGAAAGCGGCATGCTCGACGTCGGAGACGCCCAGCACATCTATTGGGAACGTCGCGGGAACCCCGGCGGCATCCCAGCCGTCTATTTGTACGGAGGACCCGGCGCCGGATGCACGCCCGGTTCTCGTCGACTCTTCGATGAGGACGTGTATCGCGCCGTCTTCTTCGACCAGCGTGGATGCGGTCGCAGTCGACCCTCGGCGGGCGCCGGCGGCAGCGATCTCGCGTGCAATACGACGGCGCACCTCGTCGCCGATATCGAGAAGCTGCGCGTAGCGCTCAACATCGAACGCTGGACGGTACTCGGCGTATCATGGGGCACGACGCTGGCGCTCGCCTACGCTCAGCGTCACCCGCAGCGCGTCGTCGGCCTCGTTCTTGCCCTTGTCACGACGACTTCGCGGCGTGAAGTGGAGTGGATCGCGCGCGACGTCGGACGGCTCTTTCCCGCAGCTTTCGAACGATTCGTTGAAGCCGTCCCGCAAAGCCTCAGACACCTCGACGTGGTCGATGCTTATGCGAGCTTGGTTCTGGATGCCGATCCCTCCGTACATGACGCGGCCGCGCGCGCGTGGTGTACGTGGGAAGACGTCCACGTATCGCTCGCTTCTGACTGGCGTCCAAATGCGCGCTTCACCGACGCGACCTTCCGTCTCGTATTTGCGCGCCTCGTGACGCATTATTGGCGTCACGCGGCCTTCCTCGACGACGAGCAGCTCCTTCGCGATGCCTCGTCGCTCGACGGTATCCCCGGCGTGCTCATTCACGGCGGTCTTGACGTCAGTAGCCCGGTCGAAACGGCGTGGCGCCTTTCGAAGGCGTGGACGACCGGTCGGCTTCACGTATTGGACGACATGGGGCATGGCGGTGGCGACGGCTTCTCGAGCGCAGTCGTCAACGCGCTTCGAGAGGTGACGGCGCTTGCGGGCCGTGCGCAGTCGTAACGGCCTACGCGTCGGGAATCATGCGCGTCTGCGGCCACGACGGCACGTATCGATCTTGCTCGCCGCGGCCAAGACGCTCGCGTCAGCGACGAGCGGATGTGCCCGGTACGCCCGTCTTCTGATTGCAGCCGGACGAAGAAGGCCACGCCGGAAACCGTTTGACGATCGAAGACGGCAAAGAGGGCGATATCAAACGTGTTGGCTGCTCGGCGCAAAGCGCTGCGGATCGAACGTGGCGATCGGGTGGCGCGTCGCACCATCAACGATGAGGTCGCTCATGATCTCTCCGACCACGCTGCAAAATTTGTAACCGTGACCGGAAAAGCCGCCGGCGACCGCCACGTTGCTGTAGCGCGGGTGCAACCCGATGACGAAATGTTCGTCGGGCGTCAGCGTGTAGAGACAGGCCGCCGAACGCAGATGCGGGCCGGCTGCATCGGGTATGAGGCCCGCTAGATAGTCGCGGACCGGTTCCGTCCCGGCGCCAGCGACACGCCGATCGACGCTGTCGGCCGTTGTGTAGTCGAAGCTGTGGTAGAACGCGAGCTTTGTGCCCTGTCCCGGCACGTACGGAAAGCCGTAGATGCGGCCTTCGTCGCGCATCACGATGTAGACCGGCAGCGCTTCGAGTTCGGCTTGATTGCCGCGCGCTGCAAACCAGTGCATGACGTTGCGTTCGATTTGCAACGGCAGACCGAGCGCCGGCGCAACCTGCGCGAACCAGGCTCCCGCCGCGATGACGAGCGCGCCTGCCTCGATCCATTCGGCGCCGGCTAGCTTGAGCGTAACGCGGTCCCCGTCGCTCTCCCAACGCGTCACTGCCGTACCGAAACGCGCCTCGGCGCCCGCCTCGACGGCGCGGCGAAGGTGCGCGAGGATGCACGCCTCTGGAAACAGATAGCCGGCGCTCGGCTCGTAGAGCGCGACCTCGCCGTCGCGAAAGCGCATCGCCGGAAAACGCTTACGCAACTGAGGCGCGTCGAGCAGTTCGTGCGGCAGATCGTGCTCGACGGCCGAACGCGTCGAGCCGGCGACGACTTGGCTGTCCTGCGCCCCGAGCATCAGGCCGCCGCTGCGCCGCAAAAGCGGCTCGCCATCCCGCTCGAGATCGCGCCACAACTCGTCGGCGCGCTGCACGAGCGGTACGTAGGCGGGATCGAGGAAGTACGCTTGGCGGATGATGCGCGAGCCGCCGTGCGAACTGCCCATCGCATGCGCGGGCGAGAAACGTTCGAAGCCGATCGCGCGTTTGCCGCGCCGTGCGAGGTGCGCGAGCGCCGCGCTGCCCATCCCGCCTAATCCCAATACCGCCACATCGTAGATCAATGCCGTCGAACCCGTTAGAGCACTTGGCTCAAGAACGCCTTCGTTCGCTCGTGCTGCGGGGCATCAAAGAGAACGCTCGGCGGCCCGTGCTCGACGATCACGCCGCCATCCATGAAGTACACCTGGTTTGCAATCTCGCGCGCGAAGCCCATTTCGTGCGTCACGAGAACGCACGTCATCCCCTCGTTCGCCAAGTCCTTGATCGCGACGAGCACTTCTTTGACGGTTTCCGGATCGAGCGCGGCCGTCACTTCATCGAAGAGGATGACGTCGGGATTCATCGCGAGCGCGCGCGCAATCGCAACGCGCTGCTGTTGGCCGCCGGAGAGTTCGCCCGGATAGCTGTTCTCTTTGCCTTCGAGCCGGACTCGGCGCATCAAGGCACGGGCACGTTCTTCGACCTGCGCCTTACCCTGCTTGAGTACCGTGACCGGCGCCATCATCACGTTCTCGAGGGCGGTCTTGTGCGGGAAGAGATTGTACTGCTGGAAGACCATCGAGACTTCTTTGCGTAGCGCGATCATCTCGGCATCGGTCTTGAGCGAGCCCACGTCGTATTCGCCGACCGTGATCGAACCGCCGTCGATCGGGATGAGTGCGTTGATGCAGCGCAAGATCGTCGACTTGCCCGAGCCCGAGGGACCGATGATGCAGCACACGTCGCCCTTGTGAACTTCGAAACTGATTCCACGCAGCACTTCGTTGTGACCGAACTTCTTGTGTACGTCGCGCAACGTGATGAGCGCCGGCCGTTCGCCTACCACCTCAACCGACGATCGTGAATCGGCGTTCGAGGCGCGACGTGAAGCGCGCGATCGGATAACAGTAGAGGAAAAACCACAATAACACCCAGCTATAGAGCGGAATGAGCAAATCTGGTCGCGTTTCGGCGTTGAGCGCGCGCGAGGTGAGCGTGAGCACTTCGGTCACGCCGACGATCGAGGCGAGTACGGTAGCCATGGTGAGAATGGCGTAGAGATTCATCCACGGCGGCAACATGCGTTTCACCGCTTGTGGCAAGATCACGAGGCGCAACGTTTGCGAGCGGCTCAGGGCCAGCGACGCGGCCGCCTCCCACTGCGTAACGGGCAGTGAGACGACACCGCCGCGCACGATTTCGGCCACGTTCGCCATCACCGGCAGCGCGAGACCGAGTATCGCTTTGACCCAATCCGGGAACGGCACGATCGCATGACCGATGCGCCACTGAAACGGTAAGAGATACATACAAAAGAACAGCAGCACGAGCCACGGGGCATTACGGAAAAAGTGCGTTACCGTAGCGCTTACGCGTGCGACCGTTGGGTTGCGCGAAATCTGACCGAGTCCCAAGAACGCGCCGGCGACCGTGCCGAGCGCCATTGCGAGAAAACTGATGATGAGATTGAAGACGAAACCGGTCGCGAGCAAGGGCGTCCATTTGATGACGAGCGCCAGCACCGTCGCTTTCTCCGGGCCTCCCCGCGCGGTTGCGACGGCGGTCGAGATCACAAACGTTGCCAGCAGCGCGAAGCCGAATTTTAAGCCGAGCGGCACCGCGAACCCCGCGCCCTCGTCGCGCCGCTCGAGCGCCCGCAGCACGTCGCTCTTGGGCAAGAGGACCGGCAACGCCCTAGGCCGGTGCTCGCTCACATACCGTACCCCGGAATGCGTAGCCGCCGTTCAATCTGCTGCATGCCGGCGACGAGAATGGCGACGAGCGCGATGTAGGCGATCAGCACGAAGGTCATCATCTCCGGGACGTTCACTTCGTCGCTCCAAATCTGATTTGCAACGTAGAGCATTTCCGGTACCGCTATCGCGTAGGCGAGCGACGTCGTCTTGACCAGATTGACGTAGTTGTTGGCGAGAGCCGGTAAACTGACTCGGAACGCGAGCGGAAAGACGATCGTCAAATACGTCTGCAAGCGCGTGAACCCGAGCGATTCGGCGGCTTCGATCGTCGAGCGCGGCACGGCTTCGAGTCCCGAGCGAAAAATTTCGACGTTGAAAGCGCCGGCGAAGAATGAAAGCGAAAACGCCGCCCAAAAAAAGTTGGTGAAGAGCGGATGCCGCGCACTCGGCGCGCCGACTTGGATCAGCGGACTAAGCGCAAAATAGAAAAAATAGAGTTGAACCAGCGGCGGGGTATTGCGAAAGAGCTGGATGTAGGCTTGCACGCTGCGCCGCATCCAAGCGACGCGCGACTGGCCGAGCCACGTGCCCGCAACGCCGATGAGAAAACTCGCGACGATCGTAACGAGCGATAGTTCGATCGTCGTCACGAAGCCGTGGACCATCCGCGACCGGTCGGTCAAGTCGTAGAGAATCGTCAACTTGATGCCGGTCGCGGTGTGTAGCCACGTTCCCCACGCGGCTAACGGATCCAACGAGAGTTACTTCTTCTTGCCGTACTCGTCGTGCATGCTTTTGGCAAAGTCGGAAGGCGGAATGCTCCACTTCTTTTCTTCGTTTTGGATGAAGCCGCTCTTGTGCCAATCCTTGATCGTGTCCGACATGAATGCCTTGAACTTTTCGTCGTCCTTCGCGACGCCGACGCCCCACGGATCGGGATCGATCGACTTGAACGCGATCTTGTAGTCTTTCCAGTCGGGATCGGTCACTTTGCCTTGAAAAAACGTGTCGTCGTAAACGAACGCCACGCAATTACCGGACTTGAGCGCCGAGAGCGCTTCGGTCGTGCCCGGAAACGCGACGATGTTCGGGCCGTACTTTTCTTGAACGCTCTTGTTGTAGAACGCGCCTTGAATGCCGCACACGTTCTTGCCTTTGATATCTTCCCAGTTCTTGAGTCCGGCATCTTTCTTGGCCAGGACGTTAACGCCCGCGGCATAATACGCCGGATCGGGAATGCCGACCACTTCCCGGCGGTCCTTGCGATCGGACATCGTTGCGATCATCAAATCGATGCGTCCCTGCTGCACGAACTGCATGCGATTGGCGGCAACGACGGGTACGAGTTCGAGCTCGACCTTGAGCCGCTTGGCGACATCGGCGGCGAGATCGGGTTCGAAGCCGATGACCTTTCCGCTCGGATCGGTGTAGCCGTAGGGCTTGTAGTCGGCCTTGACGCCGACGATGAGTTTGCCGCGCTGCTTGACCTCAGCGAGCGTATCCTTGGCAAGCGCCGGCCCGGCGACGAGGCCGGTGAGGACGGTTCCCAGGAGTGTTGCGAAGAGCGCTCTCTTCAGGTGCATGACGACCCCAATTCAAAAGAAGCGGAGCCTGTGGCTCCGCGGTCCAGTCCGGAGACTTCAGCCTACGGTTAGACTCGTCCCTTTCACATTCGTGAAGCTCGCAAGCGCGGCGCGCTTGCCTAGCGACGTATCGCGAGTGCAAAGCCGGTTGCGGAGTCGTAGCGGCCTGGGCGTCGAAACCGACGTCATGCTCGCATCCCACGCCGTTCCGACCGAAGACCTCGTTCGCGTTCGCCGCCATCTCCATCGGCGGCCCGAACTCTCGATGGTCGAACACGACACCGCGGCCTTCGTCGCTGCCGAACTCGAAAAGCTCGGTCTCGACCGCATCCGTACGGCCGTCGGCAAGACGGGTGTCCTCGGCACGCTGGAGGGCGGCCGGCCGGGGCCGGTGACGTTGCTGCGCGCGGATATGGACGCTCTACCGATCGCCGAACTCGTCGAGACCGACTATCGTTCGGAGCGTGCGGGCGCCATGCACGCCTGCGGTCACGACGGGCACGTTTCGATCCTGCTCGCGGCAGCGAAGACGCTCGCGGACCGTCGAGCGGAGGTGCCCGGTACGATCGTCTTCTGTTTTCAGCCGGGTGAAGAAGGCCACGCCGGTAACCGTTTGATGATCGAAGATGGCGCGCTCGAGAACCCGCACGTGGATCGCACGTTCGCGCTGCACCTCTACTCCGGGCTCGACGTCGGCAACGTCGGCGTGCGCGACGGCGCTTTCTTCGCATCGGCCGACGAATTCGTAATCGGGCTCAAGGGCCGCGGCGGGCACGGCGCGATGCCGCAGAATTCGATCGATCCGATCGTCGCCGGTTCCTATTTCGTGACGATGCTGCAGACCATCGTGAGCCGCGAGATCGCTCCCAAAGATCCGGCCGTCTTTACCGTCGGTAAATTCGAGGCGGGCACGACCTTCAACGTAATTCCCGACGAAGCGACGCTGATGGGCACCGTGCGGTGTTTCGATGCGGAGATTCGCGCTTCGATGCCGCAGCGGATGGAACGCATTCTCAAAGGCCTCCGCGAGGCGATGCGCGTCGAATACGAACTCGAATACCGCTGGTCGTATCCGCCGACGGTCAACGATAAGGCAATGAACGATCTGGTGCGCGGCGTCGCCCGCGACACTCTGGGCGCGGATCGGCTCGTCGAGCACGACATCGTGATGTGGGCCGAAGATATGTCGTTCATGCAGGAGCAGCGGGCTGGCGCGTACTTTATCGTGGGCGCGCGGGGCGGCGATGCGACGGGCGTGCCGCACCACAACGCGCGCTTCGACATCGACGAACGTTCGCTCGACGTCGGCTACCGCATGATGGTGGCCCTCGGGCTGCGCGGCTAGCGGCCTTCGTCGACCGTCATCACCCAGCGCACCGCGCGCGCGTACTGCTCGAGTTCGCGCGTCGTGCGCGCGAGCCAGCCGAACGTCTTGTCGTACACGGCCCGCTTGCCGCGCGAATCGTCGTTATCTTTGACGTACCGGTGCGCCGCTTCGAGTTGGCGTTCGACGCGTTCCCACTCTATGCGCAGGGTCGCCTCGGATGCATCGGAGAGCCGGTCGATCAGCGGCGGCGCCACGCATTCCGGATGCGCCATGGCGAAGTCGAGCCGTGCGAGCGTATACGAACTCGTCGTCGTGATGAACGACCCCAGTAGTTGTACGAGCCGGACTTCCATATGTACGTTTAGTTTCCATAACGGCGCAGGACTCACCCACCGCGGGACCGTCACATTCGCACTGCGGCGGAGACGGCGCGTCGGAAGGAAACATGTCATGGCGGGTACGGAGCAGCGCAGATACGTCATCGTCGGTAACGGCTTTGCCGGAACGACCTGCGCGGAGCAGTTGCGTAAACTCGATTCGGCGTGTTCGATCGTTATGTTCGCCGACGAGTCGTACACGCTCTACAACCGCATCGCCTTGCCGCCGCTGCTGCGCAAACAGGTGGCGCAAGCGAAGGTCATCATACGGGATCTTGCGTGGCACGAAAAGCACCGCATCGAACTGCACTTGTCCACGCGCGTCGAGCGCATCGACGCGGCCGAACGCGCCGTCTATGCGAACGGTACGGGTTTTCCGTACGACGCACTACTCGTCGCCACGGGCGGGCGTCCCAATAAAGCCGACGCGCCGGGCGCCGCGGGCGCGCATAATCTGCTCAATTTTCAGTACATGGACGAAACGCTCGAGCTCTCGCGACAACTCGAGACGGCCAAGAGTGCGGTTGCGGTCGGCGGTTCGTTCATCGCCTACGAACTCGCCGAAGCGTTCGCATCGCGCGGGGTCGAGACGCATTGGCTGGTGCGCGGACCGCGTTTCTTACGCCGTCTGCTCGACGAAATCGCGGGCGAGATGATCGACGATGCGGCCCGTGAAGATAAGGTGCACGTGCACTACGGAGAAGAAGTGCGTGAATACGTTCGCTCCAACGGCGCGGTCACGAACGTCATCACGAAGGACGGCACGAAGATCGCGACCGATCTGGTCGGTATCGGCCTCGGCTTGACGATGAACGTCGAGATCGTCGCCGGCACGGGCGTCCGGACGAAAACCGGGATCGTTTGCGACGACCGGCTCGAAACCGACGTCCGAGGCATCTTCGCCGCGGGCGACGTCGCCGAGTTTTACGATCCGATCGCCGAGATCAATTATCGGATGGGTACGTGGAACAACGCCGGCGCCCACGGCAAAGTCGTCGCGATCAACATGGCCGGCGGCGACGAGCGGTACCACGACGTCCCCGAATATTCTTCGAAGCTGTTCACGCAGCAGACCATCACGCAGTTCGGCATCTCGCCTGAATACCGCGACGATCTCGAGACGGTTCGCAAGATCGACCGTGAGAAAAAACACTACCGCGCGCTGTTCTTTTGGAAGAATCGTCTCGCCGGTTGCGTGATGATCGGTAAGGGCAACCGCGCCGGCAAGCGCAAATATCTCGACGCAATCAAGAGCAAGATCGAATTCGCACCGCGCGAGCGCGAGTCGCTCCTCGATTGGACCGCCGACTAACGCCAGCTCGCGCACCCTAGCGAAAGGGTGCAGCCGGCATGAACCCGCGACCTTCAGCGTCAAGTTTCCGTCGGTGGAAACGCTCGACCTCACCGCCATCGCCCGCGCGCTCGGCGCCGCAGTCGGTCCCGAGCATTGCATTACCGATCCCGGCGAGTTACATACCTACGAATCCGACGGCTTGGCGGGCCTGCGCATGCGTCCGCTGGCGGTGGTCTTGCCGGCGACGACGCAAGAAGTTGCGGCGGCCGTGCGGGTCGCGCGCCGGTTCGGGCTGCCCGTCGTTCCACGCGGCGCCGGCACCGGGCTCTCCGGCGGTGCGTTGCCCGTGCGCGACTGCGTGCTCGTCGTGATGTCGCGCATGAATAAAATCCTCACCGTCGATCTGCCGAACCGTCGTATGCGCGTCCAGCCCGGCGTCATCAATATCGACGTTACGAAGGCGATCGCGCCGCACGGGTATTATTACGCGCCCGACCCGAGCTCGCAAAGCGTCTGCTCTATCGGCGGAAACATCGCCGAAAATTCCGGCGGCGCGCACTGTCTCAAATACGGCTTCACCGTCAATCACGTGGTCGCGGCGACCGTCGTTCTCGCCGACGGCGAAATCGTGGAGATCGGCTCGGCGGTAGTCGATCCGCTCGGTTACGATCTCATCGCCGCAGTCGTCGGCAGCGAAGGTCTGGTCGGCATCGTCACGGAGGCGGTCGTGCGCATCTTGCGCGCGCCCGAACTCACGCGGACGTTGTTCGCCACCTTCCCGACGACGGACGAAGCTGGTGCGTGCGTCTCGGCGATCGTCGCGGCCGGCATCGTTCCGGCAGCCGTCGAAATGATGGATTCGCTCGCGATCGAGGCGATCGTCAGAGCGACGGGTGTCGACTGGCCGCTCGATGTCGGAGCGGCACTGCTCATGGACGTCGACGGAACCCGCGCGGAAGTCGAACATACGGCTAGCGCGGCAGTGGATATCGCGCGTCGCACGGGCGCGCTCGAAATCCGGACGCCGAAGGACGCCGCCGAACGGCTGCTCATGTGGAAGGGCCGCAAGAGTGCCTTCGCGGCGATGGGCCGCATCAGCCCCAATTACTACGTGGCCGACGGCGTGATCCCGCGCTCGGAAATCAGCCGCGTCCTGCGCGAGATCGCGGACGTCGCAGCGCGCGAAGGACTGCGCGTCGCCAACGTCTTCCATGCAGGCGACGGCAACCTCCATCCGCTGGTGCTTTACGATGCACGCCTCCCGGGTGAAGAACATCGTGCCGAAATCGTCGGGGGCGACATTCTGAAGATCTGCATCGCGCACGGCGGATCGATCACGGGCGAGCACGGGGTCGGCGTCGATAAAGCGAAATACATGGGCCAACTCTTCAGCGACGACGATCTCGAAACGATGAACTACGTCCGCTGCACGTTCGATCCGGAACGCTCGTTCAATCCCGGCAAGGTGTTTCCGACGCCGCGGCTCTGCGGCGACGTTCCTGGCCGCTATCACGCACATCCCACGGAACTCGCCGGCAGCGCGGGCCGCGGATAATGCCGGCAACCGTAGGCGGCGTCGCCGCCGGCCGGCGGGTGATTCCGGCTTCGCTCGACGACGCGCAACGCGCGCTAGCGGACGCGGCAGCGGCAGCGCAGACCGTCGCTTTCGTCGGCGGCGGGACCGAGCTCGGATTCGGATATCCGCCACGGCCGGTGGACGTGCTGGTGGAGACGACGCGGCTCGCTCGGATCGTCGAGTATCAGCCGGCCGACATGGTCGTCGAAGTCGAATGCGGCGTGACGCTCGCGGCGCTGCAAGGCGCGCTCGCGCCGCACGGTCAGCGGCTCGCGCTCGACCCGCCGCAGCCGGAGGTCGCGACCATCGGCGGCCTGGTTTCCACCAACGCCTTCGGCCCGCTGCGGACGCGCTACGGTAGCCTGCGCGACCTCATCGTCGGCGTCTCGCTCATTCGGGCGGATGGCGCACGTGCGCGCGGCGGCGGTAAGGTCGTCAAAAACGTCGCCGGGTTCGATCTGCCGAAGCTCGCCGTCGGCGCGCTCGGGACGCTCGGCATGATCGCCACGGCGACGTTGCGGCTGCATCCACTGCCGGAGACGACGATGGCGCTGCGCCTCGGCGGCCGCAGCCCGAGTGAAGTGGCCGGGATCGTTCGCGAACTCGTGGCGGGGCAGCTGGAGCCGGCGGCCGTGCTCGCGTTTCGAACGCCCTCCGGCGCTTACGACCTCGACGTCGTCTTCGACGGCTTCCCCGCCGGTGTCGCAGAGCAGTCCCGGCACCTGAGGGAATTCGCTTGCGCACGGGGCTGCGTCGCGGAAGCCCTCCACGATCCGAGCGAATCGTTCGCGCGCGACGGCGCGATTCGAACGCGCGGCGACGTACGCATGCGCTTCGCGGTACCGCCGGCCGCTTTCGAACGCTTGGAGCGTGACGCGTTGCTGCCGCTCGGGCGCACGCTTGCCGCGACGCAGGTCGTCGCCTACCCGGTGCTCGGCGTCGCCTTCGTCACGACGATCGCGTCCGGAGTTGCCGGCGCGAGCGAGGCGCTCGTTGCGGCCCGGGACGTTGCAGAGGGCGCGGGCGGCAACGCCGTCGTGCTCGAGGCCAGCGCTCCGGAGGTTGTGGGACGCGTCGACGTGTTCGGAACGTTACCGCCGGCGTTCGCCCTCATGCGTGGTCTTAAAGATCGCTTCGATCCGTCGCACCGGCTCAATCCCGGCCGGTTTCTTGGAAAGTTGTAGCAACATCGATACCGTCGCCCGGACCACGAACGAACTTCTCGACGACTGCGTCCACTGCGGCTTCTGCCTGCCGGCCTGCCCGACGTACAAATCGTGGGGCGTCGAAATGGACTCCCCACGCGGCCGCATCGATCTGATGAGAGGCTTGCACGACGGCAAGATCGACCTCACCTCGAGCGTGGTCGCGCATTTCGATCGGTGCCTGGGCTGTATGGGCTGCGTCACCGCGTGCCCCTCGGGCGTACGCTACGACCTGCTGATCGAGGCGACGCGTGCGAAAGTCGAGGCGGCTTACCCGCGGACCGCGAGCGAGCGCGCTATGCGCGAGCTGATCTTCGCACTCTTCCCGTATCCCAAACGTTTACGAGCGCTGGCCGTGCCGTTGTTCTTTTACGCGAAGAGCGGCTTACAATCGCTCGTGCGTAAGAGCGGCCTGCTGCGCCTCTTGCCGCCCCGTTTGCAGCAGATGGAAAAGCTGTCGCCGACGCTTTCGATGACCGAACTGCGGGCCACGCTTCCCCCGTTCACGGCGGCTCGCGGAGTGCGCCGGGGTACCGTGGCCCTCGTCGCCGGCTGCGTGCAGCGCGTCTTTTTCCCCAACGTGAATGCCGCGACGATTCGCGTGCTCGCGGCGGAAGGCTACGACGTCGTCGTTCCCGCCGATCAAGGGTGCTGCGGTGCGCTCTCCCTGCACAGCGGACGCGATGAAGAGGCCGAGCGTTTTGCCGAGGCGCTGGCCACGAGCTTCGGCGATGTCGACCAGTTCGACGCCGTCATCATCAATGCGGCCGGCTGTGGCTCGACCCTCAAACAATATGCAGAAGTGCTCCACCACGATCGCGCGACTCGCTTCTCGGCGAAGGTCAAAGACATCAACGAATTCTTAGCGTCTGTCGGAAGCGTTGCGGCTTACCGGCCGCTGCCGCTGCGGGTCGCGTATCACGACGCCTGCCATCTGGCTCATTCTCAGCGTATCCGCGAAGAGCCGCGGGCGCTGCTGCGCAACGTTCCTGGGCTCGAGCTCGTGGAGATTCCCGACGGCGAGCAATGCTGCGGCAGCGCCGGCGTCTACAATATCTTGCAGCCCGAGGCCGCCGAAGAAATCGGCTCCCGTAAGGTCGACAACGTGCTCGCCGTCGCGCCCGACGTCTTAGCGAGCGCGAATCCCGGGTGCACGCTGCAGATCACGTCGATCGTGAGTAAACGCGGACGCTCGCTGCTCGCCGCGCACCCGATCGAAATTCTCGACGCCGCTCTCCGGTAGCGTTCCGCGTACGATCGAGGCACGGTCGCTTGACCGACCCCGGGCGAACGACCTACTGTTAGATAGAATTGGAATCTCATTTCGTGCGAGCATCGCAGCCGGTGGACCGCGCGCACCTCATCGCCGGTGTTTCGCGGGTTCGGCCGGAAATCTATTGGAACGTCGACGATCGCCTGCGCGTGCAATCGGTCATCGGCGCTAATTCGAGCGTCTTCGACGGCCTGGTGAACCGCCGCGCGGGATCGACCGTCTTCGAGGTTTTTGGAACCGAGGACCGGTCACACGTTGCGATCGACGCCCATTTCCGCGCGCTCGATGGCGAAGCCGTCATGTACGAGATCGAGTATCGCGGGCGCCACTACCGCTCGCACCTGCGGCCCCTCTTCGACGAGGCCGGCGCCATCGTCGGAGCCACCGGCTTCTCGACCGACGTGACGGCCGAGATTGAGGTCCAGCGTTCGTTGCAGCGCGCCGAAGAGACCCTCGCTCTCGCGCAGGAGGCCGCCCATCTCGGAAGCTGGACCTGCGAAGGGCGTGCCGGCCGCATGACCTGGTCGAACGAGCTCTACAAACTGTGCGGTCTTGCGGTCGCAGCCGCGCCGCCGACGCTGGAATTGCTCTTGCGGTTCGTCCATCCGGACGATCGCCTCGCGCTGGAAGTCGCCCTCGACGTCGCCTCCGAAGAACGCGGGTCGTATTCGCTCGACACGCGGCTGGTTCGCGACGACGGCTCGGAGCGCTGGGTTCAGCACCGCGGGTTCGTCACGCTCGACGAAACAGGCGCGCTGCGCGTCGTCGGCACCGTGCTCGATATCGAGGCGCGCAAGGCCGCCGAAGCGCGGTTGGCCCGGCGCGCGCATTACGACGACGTCACGGGACTACCGAATCGTACGCTGCTGCTGGACCGGCTGCAGCCGATGCTTTTGGCGGCGCAGAACGGCAGTGCGCCGATTGCGGTGCTCTTCGTCGATCTCGACCGCTATAAGATCGTGACCGATACCTTGGGGCACCCCGTCGGAGAGCGGCTGCTCGTCGACTGCGTCCCGCGGTTGAAGGCAGCGGTCGGCCAGAGCCGTACGATCGCGCGCTGCGGTACGGGCGAGTTTGCCGTCGTTCTCGGCGATATCGGCTCGGTCGACGAGGCGGCCCGCGCCGCCGAGCGCGTCGTCGGCGCTTTCGCGCCGCCGTTCGACATCGACGGAGGGGAGATTTATACGAGCGCGAGCGTCGGCATCGCGGTTTTTCCCGACGACGGCGAGACGCCCGAAGCTTTGGTGCAGAGCGCGAGCTCCGCGCAACGGCAGGCACGCACCACCGGCAGCGGCACCGGGACGTTCCGTTTCTACGCGCAGTCGACGCACGCGACGGCGATCGAGCGGCTCGATTTCGAACACCGCGTGCGACGGGCGGTCGAAAGCGAAACGATGACGCTGCACTATCAACCCATCGTCGATCGCTTCGAACGTCCCGTTGCCGTCGAAGCGTTGCTGCGCTGGACGGACGAGCATTTGGGCTCGATCGCGCCGGACCGATTCGTAGCGCTTTGCGAACAGCTCGGGCTGATGGACCGGGTGGGCCGCTGGCTCGTGCGTGAAGGTCTCGCGCAACTGGTCCGCTGGGATGCCGCCGGTTTGCCGCCGCTTCGTTTATCGCTCAACATCTCGGGCCGGCAACTCAGCGACACGACGCTCGCCGGCGGGATCGCGAACGCCTTACGCGATGCCGGTGTATCGCCCGCGCGCATCGAACTGGAGCTCACCGAAAGTGCCATCGTCGAAGACCTGCGCGTCGCGCGCCGCGCTATCGGCGCACTCAAAGCGCTCGGCGTGCGTATCGCCCTCGACGATTTCGGCACCGGCTACAGTTCGCTGTCGTACCTCAAGCACTTCCGCGTCGATGCGCTCAAGATCGACCGCACGTTCGTAATGGATCTTCCCAGGGATCGCGGCGACGCCGCGATCGTCGCCGCCGTCGTCGCCCTGGGACACGCGACGGGTCTTAGCGTCGTTGCCGAAGGAGTCGAAACCGCCGAACAAGCCGCGCTCGTCCGCAGGATCGGCTGCGACGAATTGCAGGGCTACTATTTTTCGCGACCGCTGCCGCCGAGCGATTTCGAACGCGTTGTTCGCACCTGGGCGGAGGCGCGGACGCCCTGACCCGGTCGTACGCGTCGCTGGTCGCAGCCTGGCGCGCCTTAGTTCAGACACACGATGCGAGCGTCCGCGAAGTCGCCTGCGTCGGCGCGAGCCGGACGCTGCTCGTAGCGGAGATCGTCGGGAGGCCCGGCTCGCCCGTCGTAACGCTCTCGGCCGGGGTCCACGGCGACGAGCCGGCCGGGCCGTGGTCGTTGCTTTCGATCGTCCGCGACGGGCTGCTCGACCGGCGTTTCACGTATCGCATCTGGCCCTGCACGAATCCGACCGGCTACGAAGGCGGCACGCGCGAGAACGCCGAGGGTGACGACATCAACCGTAGTTTTCAGCGCGGCGGTACGACGCCCGAAGCGCGCGCGATCGTCACCGCGAATCGCGACCGTCGATTCGCGCTCTCGCTCGACTTGCACGAAGATTTCGAAGCGGACGGTTACTACTGCTACGAACCGGTCATGCGTGGAATTACGCCGTTCGGCGCGCCGATGCTCGCGGCGCTCGACGATTCCGGCTTTCCGGTGCAGGTGTTCGACGATGCGTTCGACATCGGCTACCCCCGCGAAGCGCAGCACCTGCGCACGCTGCAGCGCGGGCGCATCGTCAACGACCCGGTCGCGGAACGGACGTATTTCGACGTCATGCCATACGGCATTTACCTCTTGAAGCGAGCGGCGCGCTTCGCGCTAACGCTCGAAACGCCACGCTCGCGACCGTGGGAAGAACGCATCGCCATGCATCGCACGGCCGTGAGCGCAATCCTCGACGTTCTCGCGAACCTGCCGCCGCAGGGCGCAACGTCGCGGGCGTAGTCCTGACAAGAAAATTCATATTGCCGGAGGAAGCATAAGGCATGCCAGAACGCGATCAACTCGAAGCCGACGTGCTCATCGTCGGTGGCGGCCCGGCTGGTCTCGCGGCGGCGATCAAACTGCGGCAACTCGCGCGCGCGCGCGGCTGCCCCGACTTCGAGGTGTACCTCGTCGACAAAGGGCGAGAGATCGGCGCCCACGGCATCTCGGGTGCGGTCGTCGACCCCAAGGGTCTCGATGAACTGATCCCCGATTGGCGCGACTCGGCACCCGTCGAGGCCGGCGTCGCGACGGACGAGTTGTGGTATCTCACCGCTACCGGGAAGGTCGGGGTCCCGGCGGCTGCGATGCCGCCGATGATGAAAAACCACGGGAAGTTCGTAGCGAGCCTGCAAAAATTGACGAAGTGGCTCGGAGGCATCGCCGAGGAATGCGGCGTCAACGTGCTCCCCGAATTCGCGGGTCAAGAACTGCTGTGGGACGGCAATCGCTGCATCGGCGTGCGCATCGGCGACAAGGGCGTCGACCATGCCGGCAAGCCGAAGGCCAACTACGAGCAAGGTCCCGATCTGCTCGCGAAAGTCGTCATCCTCGCCGAAGGCGTCCGCGGTACGCTCGCCAAGCAGGCCATCGACAAGCTCGGACTCGCCCAGGGGCGCGACCCGCAAGTGTACGCGCTCGGCGTCAAGGAGCTGTGGCAGTGTAGGCCCGGTACGGTAACGCCCGGCAGCGTCATTCACACCTTCGGCTATCCATTACCGAACGAGACCTTCGGCGGTGGCTTCCTCTACGGCATGCAGGACGACGTTCTCGACATCGGCATGGTGACGGGTCTGGACTATATGGATCCCACGACCGATCCGCACGACAACATGCAGCGCTACAAACAGCATCCCGCGATCGCCAAGATGATCGAGGGCGGCAAGCTGGTTCGCTATGGTGCTAAAGCGATTCCGGAAGGCGGCCTCTTCGCGATGCCGCGTCTGTATGCCGACGGGCTGCTGCTCGTCGGCGACTCCGGCGGTTTTCTCAACGGTATGCGTCTCAAGGGCATCCACCTGGCGATCAAATCGGGCATCATGGCGGCCGACGTCGCCTTCGATGCGAGCGCAGCGGAGAAGAACGACTCGCAGCAGCTATCCGCATTTCAGACCGCGTTCGAGGAGTCGTGGGCGTACGACGAACTGCGGGTCGCGCGCAACTTCCACCAGGGTTTCAAAGGCGGGCTCTACGCCGGCATGTTGAACGCGGGCGCCGCAATGCGCGCCGGCGGACGTGCGTTCGGCCTCATCGATAAGCTCCACGGCGAAGAAGGGTACGCGCAGATGCGCAAGATCACCGAGCGCGCTCCCAAAGCGACCCTGACGCGTGCGAAAATCGATAACGTGATCACGTTCGATAAGCTCACGGACGTTTTCAACAGCGGCACCATGCATGACGAAGATCAAGTGCCGCACCTGCACGTAGCCGATACGTCGATTTGCGCGGACAAGTGCACGACCGAATACGGCAACCCGTGCCAATACTTTTGTCCCGCCAAGGTGTACGAACCGCTCTTCACCGTAACGGGTCCCAGCGGCAACACGAAAGTCGATGGCCGCTTGCAGATCAATTTCTCGAACTGCGTGCACTGTAAGACCTGCGATATTATGGACCCCTATCAGATTATTACGTGGGTACCGCCGCAGGGTGGTGAAGGTCCCGTCTATACGGGCATGTAGGCGACGCCGAATGATCGTGGTCGTGGGCGCCGGGCTCATCGGGCTCGGCATCGCGTTCGAACTCGCCACGCGCGGCGCCATGGTGCGCGTGATCGACGCGGGCCGGCCGGGCGCCGGGGCATCTTGGGCAGGCGCGGGAATGCTCGCGCCGTATACCGAGGCGATCCCGTCGGCGCCCTTTGCGGCGCTCTGCGCCGAGTCGCTCGGGCGTTATCCGGCCTTCGTCGCGGCACTGCACGAATGCGGAGGCGTCGATGCACGGCTGCATCTCGACGGCATCGTCGAAGCCGCGTTCGACGTGGCCGAAGCAACACGGCTGCAGGGGCACGTCGCGCGGTTGCGTGCGGACGGTATCGATGCGCGCTGGCTCGATGCCGCCGCAGCGCACATGCTCGAACCGGCCCTTGGAGCAGCACTGCACGGCGCGGCCTACAGCACGCGTGAGGGACACGTCGACAACCGGCGGCTCGGCCGAGCGTTGGACGCCGCTTGCCGCGCGCTCGGCGTTCGCATCGACGCGGATGCGGGCGACGTAACCCTCGAGGCAGACGCGCGCCGCGCCTTGGGCGTGCGAGGCCCCGGCGGCTTCATTCCCGCGACTGCGGTCGTCAACGCGACGGGCGCTCGGAGCGCCGCTTTAGCCGGCGTTCCTGCCCGCGCGCGCGTAGCCGTCGTGCCCGTCAAAGGGCAGATGCTCGCGCTCGCAATGCCGCTGGGTCTCGTGCGCCGGGTGCTGTGGGTGCCGGGCGCCTATCTCGTTCCCCGCGACGACGGCCGCCTGTTAGTCGGCGCGACCGTCGAACCCGGCGCGGACGACGTCCGCGTGACGGCCCGCGGCGTCGCCACGCTGCTCGCGGCCGCGCTGCGCGCGTTGCCCGCGCTCGGAGAGCTGACGGTTGTCGAAACGTGGGCGGGGTTGCGTCCCGGAACGGCCGACGGCTTACCGTATCTGGGCGAAAGCGAGCTCGGCGCCTACATCCTCGCGACGGGACACTATCGCAACGGCATCTTGCTCGCGCCGGCGACGGCGGTCGCGATTGCGGACGTGCTCGAAGGCCGTCCGGGTGCGGCCGCTCGACTCGCCGCATTTTCGCCGCAGCGCGAACATGAAGCGCTCACCGCGAGCGCGAATTAAAAGACCATCGTGAACGCAACGGTCAACGGAGAATCCAAAACGCTTCCTTCCGGTACGACGCTGGGCGCGCTATTGCGCACGATCGGCATCGCGGAGAACGGCATCGCAATCGCCGTCAACGAGCGCGTCGTGCGCCGCGGCGCCTTCGACGCGCATCCCCTGCGCGACGGCGATGCCGTCGAAATCATCCGCGCCGTCGCGGGCGGATAACGGGACATGGAAACGCCGTTACGGATCGGCAAATACACGCTCGCATCGCGACTCATCGTCGGAACCGGAAAATATCCGTCGCACGAGATCATGCAAGCCGCGCACGTCGCGAGCGGAACGTCGATGGTGACGGTGGCCATCCGGCGCATCGGTCTCGACGATCCGACCGGTAAGACCATGCTCGATTTCGTCGATCGCAGCCGCTTTACGATCCTGCCGAACACCGCCGGCGCGTACACCGCCAAAGACGCCGTGCTCACCGCACAGCTCGCCCGGGAATTGCTCGGGACCGACTTGATCAAACTCGAAGTGATCGGTGATCCGCAAACCCTCTATCCCGATACCGTCGAAACGATCGCCGCCGCGAAAGAACTGGTCGCCGACGGATTTACCGTGCTGCCGTATATCGCCGACGATCCGACGGCGTGCAAACGCCTCGAAGATGCCGGCTGTGCGGCCGTCATGCCGCTCGCGGCGCCGATCGGCAGCGGGCTCGGCATCTGCAATCCGTATTCGATCGCTATCATCAAAGAGCGCGCCGGCGTTCCGGTCATCGTGGATGCAGGCGTCGGTACGGCCTCCGATGCCGCACTTGCGATGGAGCTCGGAGTCGATGCGGTGCTCATGAATACCGGCATCGCAGCCGCTCGCGACCCCGTTGCGATGGCGCACGCGATGCGCTTGGGTGTCGAAAGCGGACGTCTGGCGTTCCTCGCCGGACGCATGGAGAAAAAACGTTACGCGAATGCGTCGAGTCCGCTCGAGGGATCGATCGCGAACCGGCGTTGAGCGAAGCGAACCTGCGGAGCGAAATCTCCGTCCGGCGTCCCTAATTCGTACCCGCTTTGCGAGCGCGTACGAACCAATGAACGATCGTCGCCGCGTCCGCTTCGTCGTGCGCCCACCGGCCGACGTGTTCGCCGGCGCTGACCTCCGCGAGCGATTCCACGACGAAATCCGTAGCGAAGAGCCGTCGCGCTCCGGCCGCGCTTACGTAGGTATGCGCGGCCCCGCGCTCGGGGCCCGCGAGCGGGGCGAAGGTCTCTTCGCCGATGCGCTGGCCGGCTCCGAAACGCGGATCGTTTTGCGAGCCGAGCGTCGCGTAGAACGGCGCGCCGGCGCTCAGCCGATCCGCAACCGCGCGTAGGCTCGCGGCGACGCCGGCCGGCGTGCCATGCAACAGGGCGTGCGTGCTCAGAGCGGCAGCGTGCATCACGCCCGGGAACGGCAGAGGCCCCGCATAGGAAGCTTGCACCACACACACGCGCGGCTGCGCGGCGAACCGCGCCTCGGCCGCGCGGGCCCGGGCGGGATCGCACTCGACGGCATCGACGCGCAGCCCCGCCGCGAGCAGCGGCACGACGTTGCGGCCGCTGCCGACGCCGACCAGCAGAACGCGCGCAGCGCGCGGGCCGGCGTGCCCGCGTAAAAGTCGTCCGAGTTCGAGCGCGAAAAGATGCGCCGGAGGCGCATCGCCGGCACCCGGAGTAACGTCATTACTGCGTTCGTCTTTAAGGGACAAGGGGTCGACTCGTATGCTAGAAACCGGCGCGACGTTGCCGGCGGTCACGCTCGCCGACGACAGCGGTTCGGAGCTTTCCACCCATGATCTGCTCGGAAAACATTTGATTCTGTACTTCTACCCTAAGGACGATACGCCGGGCTGTACGAACGAAGCGACGCAGTTCGCCGACAGCGTCGAAACTTTCGCCGGCAAAGACGCGCAGATCGTCGGCGTCAGCCGCGATTCGGTCGCCTCCCACCGTGAGTTCAAAGCGAAGTACGGAATTCCGTTCCGCCTCCTCGCGGACGTCGATTCGGTGCTCTACGACGCCTGCAGCGTCGGCGTGGCCCGTTGCACCTTTCTTTTCGACCCGGTCGGTAAGCTCGTGAAGGTGTGGCCGAAAGTTCGCGTCGCCGGCCACGCTGAGGACGTCCTGTCGGAACTGTAGTGCCGCAACTTCGCGTAACGGTCGTCGGATCGAGCTGCTCGATCCCGCGACCGGGCAGTGCGTGCAGTTCGTATCTCTTCGAAGCCGCCGGCAGAGCCGTCGTCGCCGATTTGGGCACGGGGGCCTTTTCGAAATTGTTACAGTACCGTTCTGCCGAATCGATCGACGCCATCGTGATCAGTCATATGCACGCCGATCATTTCATCGACGTGATCGCGATGCGCTATGCGCTAAAATACGGTGAGCGGTCAAACGACCGCCGCGTCTCGCTCTTCTTACCGCCCGGCGGCGAGGCGACGCTGCGGACGCTCGTGAGCGCATTCGCGCGCGAGTCGCATCACGATTTTATCGGCGAAGTATTCGACGTGCGTACGTACGAGCCGACGAAGACGCTCGCCGTCGGCGATACGCTCATCCGTTTCGCTCCGACCTCGCATTACGTGCCGACCTATGCCATCCGCTGTGACGCGGGCGATGCCAGCGTCGCGTACAGCGCGGATACCGCGCCTGACGACGGCGTCGCCGAGCTCGCGCGCGACGCATCGTTGTTCTTGTGCGAAGCGACGCTTTCGCCGCAGGAGGAAAACAGGTTGCCGCGCGGTCATCTCTCGGCGCGCGAAGCGGCGCAGCTGGCGGCCCGCGCCGACGTGCGAACGCTCGTGCTCACCCACTATCCCGCCGCGGCCGAGCGCGACGATCTAGCGGCGCGCGCGCGCCTTACCTACGCGGGCGACGTGATCGTCGCCGACGACGGGCTCCAACTCGCGCGCTAGTGTCGCACGAGTCTGCTCGTCTAGTTGTCGGTCTTGGCGTCGCCGCGCGGCAGCGAAAACTGCACGAGCGATTTGATCGGTGCCAGCCCGCGATTGATGACGGCATAGACCGTTACTTGCAAGTTGAGCTCTTCGAGCCGCGCTTTCGCCGCCATCACTTCGCGGCCGTTACTCACGACGTCCTCGAGCAGCAGCACGCGTTGGCCTTCGACGTACGGCCCTTCGACGAACTTATCGCTGAACGCACCGTACGATTTCGGCGCTTTTCGCACGACGATCATCGGAATGTTCGCCATTTGGGAAACGGCGGTTGCGAGTATGACGCCGCCGAGCTCGGTGCCGGCGATGAGGTGCGGATTGATCTCCGAAACGACCGGTGCGAAGAGCCGCGCGATGCGGCGCAGGATACCCGGATCGGAAAAGAGCCGGAATTTATCGATGTAGAAATCGCTGCGATTCCCGCCCGCGAGTAAGTATTCGCCGCGCGTGAGCGCCCGTTCCATGATCGTATTGACCAGCCACTTGATTTCGGGAATGCGGCCGAGCCGCGAACCTTCGGGCTCTAGATATCCCATGTGTAAGCGTTCCAAGACTCGGTGACCGGGTTCGGCGTAAAATTCTTGAAATCGGGGTTGATCGGCTGGATCTGGCGCGGCCACCAGACCGGAATCTCCGGAAGATTGCGCGATAGAAGCCCCTCGATCTTCGCATACGCGAGCACTCGCGCCGCGCGATCGTAGTTATTGACGGCTGCGTTCTCAGCCGCGTCCGACTCCGCATTGCAATAGTGCGTTTCGTTGTTTCCGTTGGGAGGTTGGGCGGAACACAGGTAGATCGACGATTGATCGGGATCGAGTCCTGCGATCCAACCGGTCCAGGCGAGATCGAACTTTCCGTTCTGCAAGATGCCGTTCTGACCCATCGTCGCGAAGAGCATCGAGCCCAGATACGTTTTCACCTCGACGTTGACGCCGATCTCTTTGAGCATCGCTTGCACCTGGACGACGGCCGCACGACGCGTGGCATTGGTACTGTTGGTCGCCAGTTGCAAGGTCAGCTTTTGGCCGTTCTTGACGACGTCGCCGCCGGGTCCGGGCGTATATCCGGCGGCGGCAAGCAGCCCCTTCGCCTTGACGAGATCCCGCGGATAGCGCGTGACGTCTTTAGCGTACGCCCACATGAACGGCGGGTGATCTTGATCGGCGACGCTCGCCGAACCGAAGGTGAGCGTATCGACGAGTTTCTGACGATCGATCGCATACGAGAGCGCTTGGCGCACCCGCACGTCGTCGAGCGGCGGGCGCTTCGTGTTGATTTGAATGCGCTCGTACTCGTTCTTATTCTGTAAGATCGAAGCGACGTCGCTCATCGTCTTGAGTTCCTTGTACTCCTGCGGCGATGCCTCGAATTGCCAATCGAGATCGTGGGTTTTCAGCTCATTGAGTTCTGTATTTTCATCGGCGATGATGCGCAGCACGATCCGATCGAGTTTCGGCTTCCCCAGGAAGTAGTCGTCGTTGCGGACGAGGGTGATGTGATCCCCGCGCGCCCACTCCTTGAATTTGAACGGCCCGGTGCCGATCGGTGCCGAATTGAACGGGATCGCATTGATATCGTGCAGTTTGCCCAAAAGGTGCTCGGGGACGACCTCGTAAGGATCGTCGCTCTCGCCGAAAAGCGTGTCGACCGCCGGCGAGAAGCGCTTCTTCATGTGGAAGACGACGGTGTCGGCATCTGGCGTATCGACGGCGCGAACCAGTTCGTAGCCCGTATGCGTGATGACGTTGTTATTCTTGTTGAGGATCGCGCTCCAGGAAAACTTTACGTCTTTACTGCTGAACGGTTCGCCATCGTGCCATTTGACGTTCTTGCGCAGATGATAGGTGATCGTCAAACCGTCCTTGCTGATACCGCCGTTGGCCAGCGTCGGCACCGTTTCGGCAAGGATCGGCACTTGAGTCTTGCCGCTCGCGTCGCTCGAGACCAACACGTCGAACATCAAACGTCCGACCATCGACTCGGTCGTGTTGGAGGCGAGAAGCGGGTCGAGCGTATTGGGAGCGGTCTGCAGCCCGACGCGCAAGGTCCCCGCTTTCGTCCACGGATGCCGCCCGCCGCTCCCGCCCGCGGCGGTGCTCGACTCCGTTGTGCCGACCTTGGTACACGCGGCCAAGACGATGCAGGCGAGCGCGCATGCGACGTGCGTCCGGAGTGTCATCGTCGCGCGCGCTGACTTTTTTTCGCGGCAGGTTTCTTGGCAGCGCTTTTTTTCATCGCCGCCGCTTTCGTTGGTGCGGACCGCTTGGCGGCTTTTGCCGCCGTCTTTTTGGCGATTGTCGAGCGCTTCGCAGGCGCCTTTTTTGTTACGGCGGGCGAAGATTTCGCGGCCGGCCTTTTCGGCACAGTCTTACGTGCGGGCGCTTTGGCAATAACCTTTTTCGTGGCCGCTTTTTGAGGAGCCGCTTTCGCGCGGGACGATTTAGCGATGATTGCAGCTCGACCGGCGGGCCTGGCGGATTTCGTGCCCGCCTTGCGAGCCGCGACCTTCTTCGTGGCGGGCGCCTTCGCCGGAGCCGGTGTCGCGCGCCCCCTCTTTGGCTCGAGCTTCGTAGCGCCGGCGTTATCCGCGCCCTTACGCGCCGTCGCCGGTTTGGTTGTGGCGCGCCCGGGCGCCACCGTACGCGCCGATGGTGCCCGTCTTGCAGGCGAGGGTTCGACGCGCTCGCGCGGCTTCGCGGCCGCCGGTTTTTTCGCGTGCGGGAGCCCGCTTTGCGGCTCGTCGCCCGTCGTTACGTCGGGTTTAACGTGATCGAGCTTCGCTTCGTCCGGCGCGCGCCCCGCAGGCGTCGCTTCGCGCGCTTTGGATCGCTCGGGCCTGAGGACGCCGGCGACCGCTTCGACCGCTCGGGAGGCAACCGCCGAGACGGCGTCGGCGAGCGCGGCGACCGCAGGCACTGCGGCAACCGCCCGGGTGCCCTTCTTATGCGAGCGCTTCTTCGGCGCGGGAACGGCACTGGAATTGGCGGCCTCGCTGAGCGGCGCTTCCGCGCGCGGACGAGCGTTCGCTTCCGACGCCTCGACCGCGATAGCGGCGTCGGCCGCCGGCTCGGCGATTTTCGGTGCCACCGCCGACGGCATGCGGTCGACCACCGGCGGAGCGAGCGCTTCCGAATGCTGCCGCAAGATATCTTCGGTCGCGCGCAGTGCGACGCGCGCCAGCCGCCCGGCGATCGGGAACGCAATCTCGTTGATTGCGGCCTCGTCGAGCAGCGCGAGCACACTCTCGAACGCGCGGCCTTGATCCTTGGGGCTATGCGCGTCGGAACCGACGGCGATCATGACGTTCGCCGCCGCAGCCTTACGTAGCAGACGGAGATGCGCGGCGCGATAACGCGCTAACTGGTCCTCGTTCCCGACGTAATATTTATAGAAGTACCGGGAGTTTACTTCGATCGCCATGCTGCGCGCGGCGCAAGCCGCGACGAAGCGATCTTCGTAGGCTTCGAGGACATCGTCTTCGGGCCAATGGCCGAATTTGGCCGGCACGTAGAAGTGCCCGACGATGTTGCCCGGCAGCTTCTCGATCGCATCGAGCAACGTCGTCATGTATATCTCCCAAACATTGGCCGGCCCCACGACGTCGTAGAGATCTTGAAACTCGGGATTATCGAACGCCCACATCCAATGTTCGCCATGTTGCGGATGCGCGATCGGCAGGAAGTGAATCGAGCGGATCATGCCGTCGGGTTTCATCGCATCGACGATGTTCTGCGCGTCGGGACGGCAGCGAGGATCGTTGTCGATTTCCGCGCCGATCGAATAACGCATCCCGCGACGCAGGCCGTCGGAGACGACCGCCGCGTGCCCGAGTTCGACGCCCGCCGTCTCGGCCGCGCCGTACAGGTCGCCGGCCTGCGCGAGTTTGAGCGCGCGACGAACGAGGTTGACCGCAGCGGGATCTTCGAACGTCAAGTAATTCATGTGATCTGCGACCATGAGGAAGCGCGGCGACGAACGCCGGCACGCGTGAAAGAACCACAAGAAGAGCATGCGTGCGGTATACGGAATCGGCCGTTCCTCGCCGAAAGCTTTATGCTCGCCCTTGGCGTGGCCGTGAATATCCGGCAGAGCCGCGATACGCGGATCCAGCTCGACCGTAGCGGGAGTCAGCTTGACCGTAGCGGGAGCCGGCTCGACCGTAGCGGGAGTCAGCTCGACCGTTGCGGCGCCGGGCTTACGCTCCACGGCGCACCTCGAAGGCCACGCCGTGCGACGGCAGGGGTAAAAATCCGGATAGCATCGATAGATCCTTCAGTGGCGAGAATCTCATAAAAGACCTCGCTACAAACGTTGCCGAGCTCGCTGCGGAGATCTCTGCGACGACTTCGCGAAGTGCGCCGCATCGCCATTTCGCTCCGATTATCCTGCAGGCAGCCGGTCGTTCGCCTTTCGCGCCAAGGCCGAACAAAAAAAAAGCCGGCTTGCGGCCGGCGGACTTTGGGTTGTCGATCGTGCTCAGACTACGTCTGAGCACCTCCAATCATCGTGTCAAGCGAACTACATTGGAAACCTTCGGAACTAACGATGATCACCTCCCTTTGCCCGTCTGTTATCCTCCATTTGGTCTATCTATGAAGGGACCGCGGGTATCGTATGCGGGCGCTGTTCCGAATCGAGCCGATGACACCTCCCCACGCTCAGCGGGTCAGGGTGATCCGATAGCCTTCCATTTCGAGGATGCGCGCTTTGATTTCGACGCCGTAGCCGTAATTGTGTAACGCTCCGCTCGAATCGACGACGCGGTGACATGGGAAGAACAGCGCAACCGGATTGCGTGCCATCGCCTGTCCGACGGCGCGCGCCGCTTGGGGATGCCCGATTTCGCGGGCGATCCAGCCGTAGGAACGCACTTCGCCCGGCGGAATCTGAGCAGCTTTACGGAGGGCGGCCTGTTCGAAGGCGCCCAGATGGGAGATGTCGATGCGGTCGAGATCGACCTGCCATGTGTCGAAAAAGCGCTGGACGGCCTCGAGCACCCAGCAAGGCGGTTGGTTCGAGCGCAGCGGGCGACTCAAGCGCGCCTCGATCAGCGCCCGCGCCACGTCTACATCGACACCGCGGTCGATGCCGACGAAGGTGATCCCGGTTTCGCGCCAAGCGACATCCAGATCGCCGAGCGGTGAGGCGACCCGGGCGTACGAATCGGCAACGGTCGAGCGGAAGCGCTTTCGCAGCGAATGAATGTGATCGAGAATCTTTGGAAGGAGGCTCTGCGACGGTTCGACCACCGGCAGGCAGGTCAAGCAGTAAGCGACGCCTTCGAATTGTTCGTACGAATCCTGGCACGTCTTACAGCGACGCAGATGTGCTACGACGTGTTCGCTGCGGGGCTCGGACCCATCGCGCATATCGTCCCACAGCGCCTCGACATCACTACACCGCATGAGCTGGTTCCTCGGTGACGATCCGGCCCACTTGCGGGCCGAGAATTCGCCTTAGAATGCGCACGGCGCGATGCACGTGCGATTTGACGGTCCCGATGGGTTGACTCAAGATTTCCGCGATCTCGGGGTGACTGCGGCCTTCGATGAACCGTAACGTCGCCGCCGCCCGCAAATGCATGGGCAACTGCAAGAGTGCCCGTTCGACGAGCTCCAAATCCGTTCCACGCTCGACGATCGCTTCGGGTTGCTCCGGACCCTCTTGCGTGTTGTTGAGCAGCGCATCGGGGTCGGCGAGCGCATCGAGCGCGACGTTCGTGGGTCGCTTGGATCGTAGCCGGTTCCTCGTCACGTTTAACGTGATGGTATACAGCCACGGTTGCAGCCGAAGCTCCACCCGCTGTTGGTCCGTCATTTTGCCGAGCGCGCGGAAGGCGCGCACGAACGCATCTTGCACGATCTCTTCCGCGTCTTCGCGGTTGCCCGTCATACGCAAAGCAAAGCCGTAAAGTCGGCGCTGGTAATCGTCGACGATGAATTCGAAACGCTCCGTCGACGGTATCTCCGCAGACCGCGGCGGCGCCGGTGCTGCTGCGGCCGGCTTCCGCTCGGCGGTCCTCGCTCGAGGGACCACGCGATACTCCTATAGGTGATATGGAGTCTCGCGCCTTCGGTATCGCCCGGGAAGGTCCTTACCGCGCTTGCGGACGCGTCCGTAGTTACGTTACGGCTTGCCGGCGCTCTGCGTGGCATGCGGGACGTCGGCCCGAATGGTGCGCGCATAGACGATCGTAACGGGGTCGTTGCTCGAACGGTTAGAGACGTTGCCCGTGATCGTCACCGTCGTATCGAGCGCGAGGAGCAACGCACTATCGAGATCGTAGTACGCCGTGCCGCGCATGGCGATCGTGCCGTTCAACGTCAGACCGGGGCGATCGGGAAGCGCGCCCTTCATCGTTCCCGCCGATTCGAAGCGCACGCCGATCGAAGGGTGCGGACCAAGCATGGCATTGCCGATATGTTTGAGATAGCCATGCAACGACGAGCCCGTGAACGGCGATGGAAAGTCGAAGGGGAGCGCGCCGCCGAGATGCTGCAGATCGGCGAGCGTCTGACGGTCGAGCTGTGCCGAGAACGGCTGGTTGAGCACGGTGAGATAGTCCGGATCCCGGTCCGCCGTATCGCGCGTCTCGCCCGTCGAAAGGACGTCGGCGACGTAGTCGCTGGTCGCGTCGCTCGCGGCCGTTCCATCGCTGCGCGTATACGCGACGTGTGCTTTAAAACGCGTTACTTTTCCGTGTCGCGTCATCTTGAGCGTCTGCATACCGGCGTACGAGACTTCGCTGCGGATGTCGCCGGCGCCGATCGCGAAGCTATCTTTTCCCGCAACGGTGTAGCGCTGATCCGCCCGCGCCATCGCGCTCAGCGCCGAGACCAGAGCCAGGGTGACGAGCGTCATAGTCGCTGCACGAACGCGCAGCGTGGCAGTCGACACAGGGTTTTGGCGGCGAAAGCGTCGATATAGAGCTAGTCGATGTTTTTTCTGCGGGCCCTGATTTTCGCCGTCATTGTAGCTCTCCTCGGTGACGGTATCTCGGAAGTCCGAGCCGCCGAAACGCCGGTCCTCTCGGCGAAGCTCGAGCAGATTTACCTTACCGCCTTCGACGAAGCGCTGAATCGACACGCCAGCCGGCAGCGCGACGGCACGACGTACGTTTCGACGGGCGACATCGAAGCCGAATGGTTGCGCGACGCGAGCGCTGTGATGGAGCCCTACATCGGCCAGGCGGCCGACGACGAGCGAGTCGCCGAAGCGCTGCGCGGGGTGGTGTCGCGCGAGGCGCGCTACATCTTGATCGATCCGTACGCCAACGCGTTTTCGTCCGATTACAAGGTGGTCGAGCGAAAGTTTGAAGTCGATTCTCTTTTATACCCGATTTGGTTCGCTGGCCGGTATTGGCGCGCGACCGGGGATCGTTCGATCTTTACGAACGAAGTCAACCGCGCGTTCGAACGGGTGTTGGCGACGTTCCGCGACGAACAGCATCACGATCGCCGCTCGCATTATCGTCATCCCGATCTTGCTAACGGTGGAAAGGGCAGCTCCGTTCGCGATACGGGAATGATTTGGACCGGTTTTCGGCCTTCCGACGATCCGTCACGCTATCAGTATAATATACCGGACAACATGTTCGCCGTCGTCGTGCTGCGCCGTCTGGCGGAAATCGAGAAAGTCGTCTACCGCAATAAGAAAGATGCGGCCAACGCCTACGGCCTCGCCGTGCAGATCCAGCGCGGCATCGAGCGCTACGCGACCGTTCCCATTCGCGGCTTTGGCGATATCTACGCCTATGAAGTCGACGGCTACGGCCACGCGAATCTCATGGACGATGCAAACATTCCGTCGCTGCTCTCGATTCCGTACTTTCGCTACCGGACCGAAAACGACGCCCGCTACAAAGCGACGCGCCGTTACATACTCTCCAATCGCAACCCGTACTACTACGACGGAAAGTATGCGAGCGGGATCGGAAGTCCGCATACGCCGCGCGGGTACGTCTGGCCGCTATCCCTGATCGTCCAAGCGCTCACGTCGGACGATCCCGTGGAAGTGCACCGCGTCATGGGCTATATCGCCGCCTCCGACGTCGGCGATCATCGCCTGCACGAATCGTTCAACGCGAATTGGCCCGAAGCGTTCACACGCGACGATTTCGCCTGGCCGAACGCCCTTTACGGAGAACTCGTCCTCCAGCAACGCGCCGCCAAACGCTAGGGCTCCTCGAGCGCGCTCGAGCATTAACGCCCGCGCCCGGGACGCTAGTGGACCCTCAGCGTCCGGCGACCGGGTTCGATCGAGAAGAAGCGTAAGGTCGCGCTGCCGCAGCATACGACGATGGCTTCTGGCCGGTCGTAGAGCCGGCCGTCGATATCGACGACGAATCCGCCGGCCAGAAATGCGGCAAGATTGGTTCGCACGCAGCGCTCGCGTTTATCGTGCGGAGCGCGCGCCCCGAGCGCTTGCGTCACGGCGAGTGCGAGCAGGCGATCGACCCGCAACGGCGTCGCCAGAGCGAAGGCGCCGCTCGCCGTCGCTGCGATGGTCCCGAGATCGATCGGTATGGGCACGCGGATCACGCGCGCCTTTTCGCGACCTGCACCGCCCGTTCATCTCGCAGTATGCTCGCGACCGAACGCGAAAGAGCGGCGCCATGAACGATACTCCGCCGCGACGCTCCCGCCGCTCGTCACCGCCGTCGCAACGGTCGTCGCTGCCGCTGGTACCGATCCTCATCGGCGTCGTCGTGCTCGGGTTCATCATCGGCGCCGGACTGTCGCTTGCGGGCAGGCGCGGAGGCGGTGACCGAACGGTCATCGCGAACGTCGCGGGCACGCCGGTACCGACTCTGGCGCCGGTCACGCCGGCGCCGGCCCCCGTCGCCGCAACGGAAGCGGCCAGCAAGGCCGACGTCGTTTCGCCGCCACCGAGTGAGGCCTCTGCGGCGAGCGTCGCTACGCCGCATGCGGCCGCAACGCAGGCGCGGGCAACTGGCGTGCCGACCCACGCGTCTGCGATTGCCGCAGTTGCGCCGGCAGCGCCGGCGACGGCCGCTGCGCCGACGGCCGGCCCTGCGACATCGATGCCCGTGAAAGCGACGGCGTCACCGCGTACCGTCGCTAGACCGGTCGCGACTGCGAAGCGCGTTCGTGTGGCCGCTGCGGTCGCGACGGACGTCGCAGCGAGGGCGCCCGTTAGCCCCGCCGCGGCTGCGGGCGAGGCAGCCCCCGTCGCGAGCGACGATGCGGATTCGGACTTCGCAAGACTGGCGAGCGCCGTGGTGCGGCAATACGTCGCAGCCATCGAGCGGGGCGATACGTCGACGGCCTACGCGGCCTTTGGCCCGGGCGCGGCGGGCAACGTGCGCTTACTCGAGAGCGGCACGCTCGATGCCTCGACGCGCATTCAACATTTGGAAGCCCGTAGCGCGGGCGATAACGCGACCGTAAACGTCGATCTGAAAACGGCGAAAGGACGGTACTTCGGGCAGTATACGGTGCACCGCACGGAGTCGGGCGCGGCGCTCATTACCGATCACGCGCTCAATTCGCTTTAGGGACGTACGAACGTGAGCACTCCGATCGAAAATCTGCTCGTCACGGGCGAGCGCATCGAACCTCCGGCGGCAGCGAGTACGTGGGCGCCGATTGCCGATCAGGATGCGTGGAACGCTGCCGCTGCGCACGATGTGCTCGGCTTCTGGGCGACGTGTGGCGAGCGACTGACGTGGGACGTGCTGCCGCGGCAGACGCTCGTCGGTGAGATCGGCAACGCTTCGTGGTACGTCGGCGGCCGGCTCAACGCAACGGTCACGTGTCTGGACCGCCACGCCGCGGCGATGCCCGATGCGACCGCCTACCTTTACCTGCGCGAAGACGGTTTCGAGGCGCGCACGACCTATCGCGAGTTGCTCGCCGCCACGAACCGGTTGGCGAACGCCCTGCGTTGCGACGGCGTCGGCGTGGGCGAGCGCGTCTGTATCTACATGCCGCTCTCGCTCGAAGGCGTCGTTTCGATGCTCGCCTGCGCGCGCATCGGCGCCATCCATAGCGTTATTTACGCGGGGCTCGGCGCTACCGCCCTGCGCGACCGCATCGCCGACGCCGGCGCGGCGGTCGTCATCGGCGCAGACCTCACGTATCGCCGTGGAAAAGAGGTCGATCTCAAGACGATTCTCGACGACGCGGTCGCCGGCTTGCCGAGCGTCCGCCGGGTCGTCGTCTGGCGTCGCGCTGCGATCGCGCAATCGCTATCCGAACGGGAGCGCGACTGGAACGCTTACGTTACCGGTCAGCCGGAAACGTGCGCGCCCGAAATCCGCGACGCGGACGCCCCGCTTTTCATCCTTTATACCAGCGGCACGACCGGGAAACCGAAGGGAGTCGTGATGACGCACGGCGGCTACCTCGCCGGTGCGGCTGCCATGCTCGCGTACACGACGGGGCTTACGCCGGCAGATACGTACTGGTGCACGAGCGATATCGGCTGGATCGTCGGGCATTCGCTCATCGTCTACGGCGCGCTCGCCAATGGCCTGCAATCGATTTTGCGCGAAGGGTCGCCCGATCATCCGACCGCATCGGCCGTGTATGAGACGATCGCCAAGCATCGCGTAACGAAACTCTATACCGCGCCCACGCTCGCGCGCATGTTGATGCGATACGGCGACGCACTCCCGGCAGCGCACGATCTGATGTCGCTGCAATCGATTTCGTGTGCGGGCGAACCGCTCAATCCCGAAGCGTGGCGGTTCCTTCACGACGTCGTCGGCGGCGGTCGGGCGGCGGTCTGCAATCATTGGTGGCAGACCGAAATCGCGGCCCCCGCGATCGGCTTTCTACCGACTGCGGCGATCCGGCCCGACAAGAGCGGCAAAGCGTTCGGACCGTTACGGTTCTCCGTCCGCGATGCCTCGGGCGCGCCGGTCGCGGCCGGCGAAGGCGGCCTGCTGGTCCTCGAAACGCCGGCGCCTTACATGTTCGTCGATGTCTGGAACGACCGCGCCCGTTACCGCCAATATTTCGAACAGATTCCCGGCACGTACACCGCCGGTGACGTCGCGACGATCGACGCGGCGGGCTATATTACGGTACTCGGCCGGGCGGACGACGTCCTCAGCGTCGCCGGCCATCGCATCGCGACGGCCGACGTCGAGAGCGCGCTCGTCTCGCACCCGGCCTGCGGGGAAGCGGGCGTCGTTGGCAAACCCGACGCGATCAAAGGCGAGGTCATCAAGGCATTCGTCGTCTTACGTATGGGGCACGCCGAAAGCGACGAGCTCAAAAGTGATCTCGTCGCGCACGTGCGTTATCATCTCGGGCCGATCGGCACGCCCGCGGAATCGAGTTCGTTGCGAAACTTCCCAAGACGCGGAGCGGCAAGATCATGCGACGGCTGTTGAAGGCGCAAGAGTCGGGCCAAGCGCTCGGCGATACGACGACGCTCGAAGACTAAAACGCACGCAGAGTGCAAGGAGAGACTTATGACATCGAGGGCCTATCTCACGGTCGGGGCGGCGTGCGTGTTGCTCGCCGGTTCCGCCGCAGCAGCGCGCGTCGCGAGCGCCGCCGTCGCGCCGACCTTCGCCGCGTATATCGTCGATACGACCGGTAAGGAAGTCGGCCGGGCGACATTCGTGGGCGTCGATACGGGCGGCGTGCTGGTGCGCATCGATACGCTCGGGCTGACACCGGGCAATCACGGTCTCCACATTCACGAAAACGGTTCGTGCAACGCCTTACGCGATACCGTGGGCAAGGTCACGCCGTTCGGCGCGGCGGGCGGACATTTCGATCCGGCGGCCACTATGCAGCACCGCGGTCCCAGCGGCATGGGTCACGCGGGCGATCTGCCCAACCTCACCGCCACCGACGCCGGTCACGCGCGCGCGACCTTCTACGTCGATCGTCTCAGCGTCACCCCGGGCGTTCCCACTAACATCGTCGGTCGCGCGATCGTCGTGCATGCGAACGAAGACAATTACACGGACGTACCGCCGCTGGGCGGCAGCGGCGGCCGCGTCGAGTGCGGTGAGATCGGCCCGCAACGGTCGTAGCCGCTGCGAGTGACTTTACCGGCCGCTCGGCGACGCTCGATCACACGTGCAGGTAGCGCGCTAGAACGTCCGTGTTCGCCGCGAGTTCGCTCGGCGTGCCCACGAATTGGATCGCTCCTTGATCGATGACGTAGCACCGGTCGGCGACGGCGAGGGCGGAATAAAAATTTTGCTCGACCAGCAAGGTGGTCATGCCTTTCGCTTTGATTTCGCGCACGATCGCTTCGACCTCGCGCACGATGAGCGGCGCGAGGCCTTCCGTCGGTTCGTCCAGCAGCAGCAACCGCGTATTCTGCACGAGCGCGCGGGCGATCGCGAGCATCTGTTTCTCGCCGCCGGAGATCTCGTCGCCTTTGTTGGCGGCCCGCTCTTTGAGGCGCGGGAAGCGGTCGTACACGTCCTGCAACGTCCAACCGGGTTCGCGCGCCGTCACCTGCGCGAGCTTGATGTTTTCGTACACGCTGAGATTGGTGAAGATGCGCCGCTCTTCGGGAACGAGCGAAATACCCAAGCGCGCGTTCGCCATCATCTCGCGACCCGTCACGTCGATCCCGTCGAAAACGATCCGTCCCCGCCGCGGCGGTACCCAGCCGACGATGCTCTTGAGCGCCGTCGTCTTGCCGACCCCGTTGCGGCCCAGGAGTGCGACCGTTTCGCCGCGCCGGATCTCGAGGCTCAGCGCTTTGAGGATATGGCTATCGCCGTAATACGTGTCGATGGCTTCGACGCGCAGCAGCGAATCGGGCGCCGTCGCGACGGCCATCAGACGTGGCCTTCCGCGTGCCCGCCGAGATAGGCGTCCTGTACGCGCCCATTCGCGCGAATTTCGGCGGGCGTTCCCTCCGCTAAAATCTTGCCTTGATGGAGCACGGTGATCGAATCCGAAATACCCATGATCATGTTCATGTCGTGCTCGATGAGGAGCACCGTCATCTTTTTTGCGAGCGCCCGAATCAAGGCGTCGGTCTTGTGGACTTCTTCGATCGACATACCGGCGACCGGTTCGTCGAGCAAGAGAATTTTCGGTTTGGTTGCCAGAGCGACGGCGATATCGAGCCGTTTCTTATCCCCGTGCGAGAGGTCACCCGCGCGCGACTCCGCCAGCCCGCCCAGATCGACGAGTTCGAGCGCTTCGTGTGCGATCGTATCGACCGAGGCGACGCGGCGCGACGTTCGAAACAATTCGAGTTTGAAGCCGCCTTGCGAATGCGCGATCGCCGCCAGCCGACAGTTCTGCAACACCGTTTCGTCGGGGTACACGTTTGCCGTTTGAAACGCTTTCGCGATTCCGCGCGCGACGCGGCGCGGTCCCGCTAGATGCGTGATTTTCTCGCCGCGGAAAAAGATGTCGCCGTCGGTTGGGTTCGCGATGCCGGAGAGCAGATTGAAGAACGTCGTCTTACCGGCACCGTTGGGACCGATGACGGCGCGCAACTCGCCCTCGCGCACCGCGAAATCGATTTCGCTGTTGGCGGCGAAAGCACCGAAGCGTTTGCCCAAGTTTTGCGTGTGTAAGATCGCTTCCATCAACGCGTCACTCCGCGCGGAACCGAAGCGTCGGGAACTGGAGCGGTGCGCAGGGCGCCGGCGAGGATCGTCTTGGCGCGTTTGGGTCGCAGCGACCCGAGGATGCCGCCCGGCAAGAACACGATGACGGCGACGAAGAGTATGCCTTCGATCAGGCGCCAGGCGTCGGTCTTCGCGCTGATGACGTTTTGCAAATACATGACGATGCCGGTGCCGAGCAGCGGGCCGAAAAGCGTCTTCACGCCGCCGACGACCGTGAAGATCACGAAGCTTCCGCTCGTATCGACCGTCAACGATTCGGGCGCGGTCGACCCTTCGTAGAGTCCGCGCAGCGCTCCCGAGAGTCCGGTAAGGGCGCCCGCGATGACAAACGCGGCAAGCTTATACTTGGCGGGGTCGAAGCCGACGAACGTGCTGCGCTCTTCGTTTTCACGAATCGCCGCGAGCACTTCGCCGAACTGCGAACGTACGAGAGTCCGCATGAAGGTCAGCGCGAGCAGCATGACGATGGCGACGAAGACGTACCAGTACCGTACGTCGGAAAGATTGCCGAACGGCCCCAGATCCAGCGGCGGAAACGTCGCGGAGAGGTCGATCGACGTAAATCCGAGTGGGAGCTTCGGCGAACTGACGCCTTGAATGCCGTCGTCGCCGCCGGTGAGATCGCGCCACTTGAAAACGACGAAGAAGAACATCTGCGCGAACGCGAGGGTGAGCAGCGCGTAGTAAATGCCGTAAAGCCGCACGACGAGCAGTCCGACGACGAACGCCATCGCCGTGACGAACGCGACGGCGAGCAGAATCGCGACCCAAAAATTCGGCGAGCTCGCAAAGAGCTTCGATACCACGAGTAGCGCCACGTACGATCCGACGCCGTAAAACATCGCCTGACCGTACGAAAGTAAACCCGCGTACCCCAGCAGTAAGTTAAAACCGATCGAGGCGATGCTCACGATGAGTATTTGCGTCGCGAGCCCGGGGTAGCCACCGATGGGATGGATGACGAACGGGAAGAGCACGAGCCCGAGCATCGTCAATCCGTAAAAACGAAGCGTCGCGCTCATCCGCGGATGATCTCACTTTCGCCCAGGAGCCCTGAGGGCCGCACGATGAGCACCAGCGCCATGGCCACGTAGATCACGACATCGGAGGCGGCCGGAAAGACGAGCGTCGTGAGGCTGCCCAGTTCGCCGACGATGATGCCGCCCAGGACCGCACCCCAAAAGCTGCCGAGTCCGCCGATCACGACGACGACGAACGAGGGCACGAGAAACGAGAAGCCGGTTCCCGGATCGACGCTGTAGATGGGACTAGCCGCCGCACCGACGAGGCCGGCGAGCCCGGCGCCCAGGGCGAAGATGATGGTCGAGGCGAGCTTCACGTTACCGCCGAGCAACTGCACCATCGTGCGGTCCCGAATGCCGGCGCGCACGATGAGCCCGTAGTCCGTGCGCTCGATAAAAAAGTACACGGCGAGGATCAACACCACGATACCGAGCGCGAAGATGACGCGATACATCGGATACTGCGTGAAGCCGAGATCGAGCGAGCCCGCCAGCGCCGCAGGCACGGGATAGGTCCGCGTCGTCCCGCCGAATATCAAACGCAGCGTCTCTTCGACCACGATCGCGACGCCGAACGTTACGAGGATCTGCGCCGTCGGCTCCTTATCGTAAAAGCGCCGCAAGAGAACGCGATCGAAGACGATCGCGAAGAGGGCGACCGCGATCGGCGCGGCGACGATCGCGGCCGCGAGCCCGTACCGCTCCGCTACGACGAGCCCCACGTAGGCTCCGATCGCGTAAAAGGCACCGTGTGCGAAATTCACCAGCCGCAACATGCCGAAGACGATCGTCAACCCCAGTGCGATCGCGACGTAGACGAGACCGCGGATGAAGCCGTCGAGGAGTTGGCCCGGGAGTTGGGCCAGGTGAGCGTCGATCATGCCGGTCCTCGCTTGGGCGAACGTGAGCGGAGGGACCGGCTCGCATGAGCCGGTCCCTCCGCCCACGAGATTACGAAGAGCTTATGCGCTCTCGATCTTGCACTTCGAGGTCGACTGCGGGATCGAGACGGAGTCGCCATCGTGCTCTTCGAGCACCTTCGCAAACGCGAACGCGTTCTCGCGATTCTTCAGCGGCACGCCTTCGAGGACGAGTACCGAATTCACACCCTGGTGGTCGAATGCCCGCCAGTATTCTTTGCCCTTGGTTGCCGTGAAGTGATAATTCTCCATCTTCGCGATGAACTTTTTGGGATCGAGCGAGCCCGCACGCTCGATACCGCCCTTCCATTGGTACATGTTGGTATAGGCACACTCCGCGCCGTTACTCGGCGGGACGCCGTACTTCTTGGTGAAGGCGGTAACGAAGGCTTTGGCCGCCGCCGATTTCTCGGCGTGATGCTTCCAATAGAACGGCGCGGTGGTGACGACGTTATCGAAGTTGTCGCCCGTGCCCTTAGCCATGTATTCATCCGCCAGCGGGACGAGAATCTTTGCCGATTTCGTCAAGCCGAATTGCGCGGATTGGTTGAGCGCGTTGACCATGTCCTTACCGAACTCGGTGATGACGAGAACGTCGGGTTTCGCGGCCTGCGCTTGCGAGAGTGCCGAGCTGAAGTCCGTCGTGCCCAGCGGCAAGAGGACGTTGTTGACGGTCTTCGCGCCCTTGGGCTCGACGACGGCGACGAGATTCTCGTATACACTATGGCCCCACGCGTAGTCGGCCGTGATGTGGAACCACTTGCCCGTGCCGTATTTGGTGAGCAGCGTCTTCGCGAGCGCCTGCGCCGACATGTGGGCGTTGTTGTACCGGCGGAACGTATGGTAATGGCAATTGACGTCGGTCGTTTCGTCGCCGTGCGTGAGGGTCGCCATGAAGATGGTCTTTTTCTCTTGGCAGAGTCCGGAAACGGCGATCGCGGTACCGGTGCTCGAGCCGCCGGTGATCATGACGGCGCCGTCGCGTTCGATCATGCGGCGCGCGTTATCGACGGCGACGGGGGGTTTGGTTTGATCGTCGCCGACGGTCTCTTCGAGCGGCATGCCCATCACGCCACCCTTGGCGTTGATTTCGGCGATGGCGAGACGATAAGCGCGCAGCTGGTCCTGCCCTTGATCGGAGTACGGGCCGGTTTGCGGGACGTCGAGCCCGACGACGAGCTTTTTCGTCGGGGCCGCGACGACGTTGACGCTCGCAAACGTGGCTGCCGCGACGGCCGCGCCGCCTGCAACGAAGCGAGCGCGATTGGGCGTGCTAAAAGACTTCACGGGTTCTCCTCTGTAAGCTGGAACGCGAACGAGATAAGGGACGCCCACGAACCGACGCGCGATGAAAGCCGTTTTCGTTGTGCGATTAACGCGCTTCCTTCAGGGCCCGCAGTGACGCGCTGGCCGGCATTGGAAGGTCCGGCCCGGGCGCGACGCGATACGACGCACTCATGCGCCCAAGTGTCAGGTTGCGAACGTTCCCGCTCTTTCTCGCGTCGCTCGTCGCCGCGACCGCGCTTTCGGCGGCCGCCGCCACGCTCGGCGCCGTCCGCGTCGATGCGACCGCCGCGGGCGGCGCCATCGTATCGGTTTCTTTTAGTGGCGGGGTGCCCGTGTATCACGTCGTCGGCGCCGGCACGCCGGAAACGGCCGTTCTCTTCGATAATACGACCATCGGGCAGGTCGCGCCATCGATTACCGGGATTGGGCCCGTGACGAGTCTGTCGGTCGCGCAGACCGGTTCGTCAAGCAGCGTGGCGCTGCATTTGGTCGCCCCCACGGGCGTGCGCGTGCGAACGGGCGGGAAGGTCGTAACCATCGAGGTAGCGGCGGCATCGGCCGCGCCCAATCCGGCGAGCGGAGCGCAACCACCGCCGTCTGCTGCGGCGAGCGGTCCGACAGCACTCGGTACGGTGACCGAAATCGTCGCGCTCAAATACGCCGACATCAGTGAGATCGCGGGCATTCTCGTACCGGGATCCAACGTTGCGTCCAACGATACGTTCACGCCGACGCAAACGAACATCGGTACGTCGTCGCTGACGGGGTCCTTCGGCGGGCTCAGCGGCGGATTTAACGGCGGCGGCACCGGCCAGCAGCAGTCCTTTGGGGGCAACTTCGGCCAGCAGAATGCGCTCGCGCAACGCGTCAACGATAATATCGCCGTCGACCGGCGGCTCAATGCGATCGTTTTGAGCGGTACGCCGGAGGTCGTCGCGGGCTTCAAAGCGATCATCGATAAGATCGACGTGCCGGTGCGCAGCGTCGTTCTCGAAACGCAGATCGTCGAACTCAGCGACTCCGCGGCCCGGAACGTCGGCTTCGATTTTTCGCCGGACGGCAGCGGCGCTATCGCGAACGCATCGGGCAGTGCGGGCGGTTACACCATCAAGAATCTCGTCCCGGGGGCGGGGCAAGTCAGCCTGCAGGCGCTGCTCTTCGCTCAGATTTCGCTCGGCAACGCGAAGATCATCGCGAAGCCGCGCATCCTCGCTCAGAGCGGACAGCCCGCCTCCATCCTTACCGGCGACGCGATCCCGATCCTGACTTCGGTCGTCGTCGCGAGCGCGGGCGCGGTAACCTCGCAACAAGTCAATTACGTCAACGTCGGCGTCAATCTGCAGATTCAGCCGCGCGTGAGCTCCGACGGTTTCGTGACCTCGCACATATACTCTGAAGTTTCGAGCGTTACGAATTTCGTCTCCGGGGTGCCGCAGATCAGCCAGCGCACGGCCAGTACGATTGCGACGGTCCGCGACGGCGAGCCCTTCGTCATCGGCGGCCTCCTGCAAGATAACGAAATTCGCAATCTGACCAAGCTGCCGTTCATCGGCGACCTGCCGCTGATCGGCACGTTCTTTCGGCACGTGAATACGTCACACTCGCAGACCAATCTCTACATCATCGTGACGCCGCGTATCGTTGCGGCCTACCCCGGGGGCGGGAGCAGCCCGCCGCCGGCGCTTACCCCGCAGACCCTGCCTTCGGCCTTGCCGCAAGTCGCGCCGCCGGCCGGCCCGGCTCCCGAAAAGAAGCCGTAGCGTTGTTGCTGCGCCCGAGGATCGCTGCGGCGCTGCTGGCGGGCATCGCCGTGGCTGCCGGCTGCGCTCCGAAAGCAACGCTACTCGCGCGGCCGACCCGAATCGAAGCATTTTGCGGTTCCCGGGCGGCCCGGATGACCAGCGTCGACAGCGTGATGACCTCGACCGACGACGCAATTCTGCGCGACCGCCCGAGCGAGCGCGACGTACGGGCGGCCGTGACCTCCGGCGACGGCACGATCGTGCACTTCGGCGATTTGCGCCTATCGCTGCCGAAGAGCGCCGCGACGCTGGGCGAAAGCGACGGGTACGCGCGCGTGCAGGCCGTGGCCGTACCGCCGGCACCCCAAGGTGCGCAGACGCGTCATATCTACCTCCTGGTGCGCGACCACGGCGCGCCGCGCTGGGTCACGATGCTCGCATACGACGTGCAGAACATCTGCGTTGAGGGAAAGCGCCAAAGTTAACGGGCGCGCGCCCCGGCGAACGCTCGTACGTCATCCCCGACCAGATGCTCGAGTACGAGGGCGACGAGAAACGCGAACAGTTCGGCGAGTGCGAGATTCCGCGCCGGATCCGCGATCGCCGGAATCAGCAATACCGATGCTGCGGTGACGAAGATGAAGCCGACGAGCGTCGCGACGATACCGTCCAGTAGCGACCGCCCATCTTTGAACGCGCGCCGGATGTCGCGCACGACGGCGAGCGGCGGCCGCGTTCCGACGTTCCAGACGACGAACCCGAGCGTGTCGAGAGCGATGGCTCCCGCGACCCGCGCCAGCGTATCGGTATAGAGCGCTAGATCGATGGCGCTGCGGATTCTTCGTCCGGCCACGTAGCGATCTCGCCGAGCGCTGCCGATTTAACGACTTTGAGCCCGAGCATCGCGCACTTCATGCGCGCGGGGCTGATGCCGATGCCCACGTTTTCTAGAACGCGCTCTTGCGAGAAGCGTGCGACGTCTTCGATTTTTTCACCCTTGAGCGACTCGCTGAGCATCGAAGCCGACGCTTGACTTATCGCGCAACCTTTACCGCTAAACTTTACCTCGCTCACGCGGCCGTTCGCATCGAACCGCAGATCGAAGCGGATACGATCGCCGCAAAGCGGATTGAGATCCTCCGCGGTCGCGTCGGGTGCGTCGAGCGTTCCGAAGTTACGCGGATTGCGATAATGATCCAGAATGTATTCTTTGTAGAAGTCATCCATCGTGTGCGTCCTCGCGCTACGCGAGCTTGAAGAGTGTCGCGGCCTTCTCGAGGGCGCGGGCGAGCTGATCGACGTCTTTTTCGGTGTTGTAGAGATAGAACGAAGCGCGCGCCGTGGCGGGCCAGCCGTTCTTTTCCATGAGCGGCATGGTGCAATGGTGGCCGGCGCGCACGCAGACGCCCTCGGTATCGAGAATCGAGGCGAGATCGTGCGCGTGGATATCGGCAAAGTTGAACGAAATGACGCTCGCTCGATTGGCCGGATCGCGCGGACCGTAAATGGCTAAGCCGCGCGCCTCGAAGGGCCGTAAGACCGCGAGTGCGTAGGCGGTGAGGGCGCGTTCGTGGTCCGCGATCCAGTCCATACCGATGCCTTCGAGATAATCGACTGCCGCGCCGAGCGCGACCGCATCTGCGATATTGCTCGTGCCGGCTTCGAACTTCCACGGAATCTCGTTGAACGATGTTTTCTCGTAGCCGACCTCGCGAATCATATCGCCGCCGGTCAGGAACGGCGGCATCGCTTCGAGCAGCGCGCGTTTGCCGTAGAGAAACCCGATCCCCGTCGGGCCGCACATTTTATGGCCGCTCGCGACGAAAAAATCGACATCGAGCGCCCGGACGTCGATTTTTCGGTGCGGTACGGATTGCGCGCCATCGACCAGGACGACGGCCCCGACGCCGTGGGCTCGAGCGATCAGCATCTCGATCGGCGCGATCGTGCCGAGCGCATTGGACACGTGCGAAAGCGCGAGCAGCTTGACGCCGCGCAGTTTCGTATCGAGGTCATCGAGCACGTGTAACCCTTCGGCATCGACCTCGATGTAGCGCAATTCCGCACCGGTTTTTGCAGCGAGCAATTGCCACGGTACGAGATTGGAATGATGCTCGAGCTGCGAGGTGAGAATGACGTCGCCGGGCCGCAGATGCTGCAAGCCCCACGTAAAGCTGACCAGATTTATGGCTTCGGTCGTATTGCGCGTCCAAACGATCTCGGCGGGTTCTGACGCGTTGACGAAGTGCGCCATCTTCTCACGTGCCCGCTCGAACGCGTCGGTCGCCCGCTCGGCCAGTTCGTAGACGCCGCGATGGATGTTCGCGTTATCGTGCGTGTAGAAGTGCACGAGCGCATCGATGACGCTCTGCGGTTTTTGCGAAGTTGCGGCCGAATCCAGATATGCCAGACGCTTGCCGCGCGATGTCGGTCGACCCAGTAGCGGGAAATCGCGAGCGATGGTTGCGGCGCGGGAGTCACGGGTGGCGATCATGTCTTGCGTTCGACCGCGCCCGAAGAGATTTTGTTTTCGAGTGCGGTGCGAATTGCGGCGCGCATCTCTTCGGAAGGGAAGCGCGACACGGCGGGTTCGAAGAAGCCCAGAGCGATCATGCGCTCGGCATCGGCGCGCGCGATACCGCGCGATTGCGCGTAGAATATCTCTTCTTCGGAGATGGCGCCCACGGTCGCGCCATGGAACGCCTTCACGTCGTTCGCCGCGATTTCGAGCGCGGGGACCGAATCGATATGCGCGCCGGCGGAAAGCAGCAACGCGTCGTCGCGAAGCGACGCATCGGCGCCGTGCGCGTCCGCGAGAATTTTAATGTTGCCCAGATAACGGCCTTGGCCGCGTTCGATGCCGGCGCTGCGCACGATCGTTTCCGACTGCGTGTCGGCTGCCATGTGGACCGTCTCGGTTTCGATGTCGATGTGCTGGTCGCCATCGGAGAAGAAGAGCGCGACGACGCCGGCGTGCGAACCCCGCCCGGCTTCGCACGCGCGGAAACGCGAGACGATGTGCTTGCCACCGAGTTCGGCAAACGCGATATCGAGCCGCGCATCGACGCCGAGCCTAGCGCGGCGCGTGGCGATGGAGCGCGTCCGGGCCTCCAGACGCTGATCGACGGAATAGGTGAGATGCGCGCGATCCGCGACGACGAGTTCGACGATCCCGCATGCGAACGGTGCGTCCGCAATGCCGGAGAGCCGCTCGATAACTGTCGCGCGCGCGCCTTCCCCGAGCGACACGAGCGTGTATGAGAAAAGTGCTGCGGCGCGTGCTTCGTAACCGACGAGCAACGGTTCTTCGACCGACACTCCCGGCGGAACGTCGATAAAGACGCCGTGGTTGGCGAACGCGAGCGCGAGCGATGCAAATTTATCGTCACGCGTGTCGACCGCGTGTCCGAACGCGCGCTCGAAAGCCGCGCGATGCCTCTCGCGCGCGAGCGAAAAACGTTCGATCGTCACGCCGGCGCGACGCGCCGTCGGCGCCAGCGTCTCCACATCGAGTTCCGCTTCGTGTGCCGCCTCGAAGGGGACGACTTGCGAGAGATCGATCTTCGCGAGCGGGTGCTTCCAATTACGTCCGCCGCGAACCGATTCGCGCACCGGTAATTCCTCGAAGCGGGCAAGAGCGTCATACCGGGCCGACGCCGGAATCGAGCCTTCGCCGACGTGCCCGAGAAACGCATCGAGCGACCTTTTCGAAATGCCGAGTGTGGCGAGCGCGGAGCTACCCGACACGTGCGGCGACCTCTTCGCGAATCTTGTCGTAACCCTCGCGCTCGATGACGTTCGCGAGTTCCGGTCCGCCGGATTTCACCACGCGGCCGTCCATCATGATGTGGACGAAGTCGGCCCGAATGTGCTGTAAGATCCGGGGGTAGTGCGTGATGATGAGGAAGCCGATCTCTTTGCCCGCTTCGCTCTCGCGTAACGCATTGACCGATTTCCCGACGGCGCGCAAGGCGTCGACGTCGAGGCCCGAATCCGTTTCGTCCAGGATCGCATACTTGGGCGCGAGCATCGCCAGCTGCAGCATCTCCAAACGCTTTTTCTCGCCGCCGGAAAAGCCGTCGTTGACGTAACGTGAGAGAAAGACCGCATCCATATCCAAGACGTCGAGCTTCTCGAAGATCATCGCGCGGAATTTCGCGGGCGTCAGGTCGTCGGGATGGACGGCTTGGCGGGCGGTCCGGATAAAATTGGCGACCGAAACGCCCGGAATCGCGGCGGGATACTGAAAGGAGAGAAAGAGACCGGCCTTGGCGCGTTTATCGGGGGCGAGACCGAGCATTTCCTGGCCGTCGACCGTGACGCTGCCGCCAGTCACGGCATAGCTTGGATGACCCGCGATGGAGAAGGCCAGCGTCGACTTTCCGCTGCCGTTGGGACCCATCAGCGCGTGCACGCTGCCGGGTTGTACGTCTAGGTCGATTCCTTTGAGAATCTCGGTCTCTTCGACGCTTGCCGAAAGACTCGAAATATGCAGACCACGCTCGCTCATACCGGCCTATCGTACGGTGCTCTACGAAGAATGTCAAGCAAAGTATGGACTATCTTCCCTTTCCGTGCTACGCTATTATGAAGATGCGCGATTCTCGTTTTTTTCAATCGACTCGCGGCAAGATCGTGACGGCACTGCGACGATTACGAACGGCTTCGGCCGTCGATCTGGCCGAATCGTTCGGTCTTTCGACGAACGCGGTGCGTCAACAGTTGCTCGCCCTCGAACGCGACGGCTATGTCGTTGAGCGGTCGGTCCGGCGCGGGCCCACGAAGCCGACGCTCGAGTACTCGCTCACAGTCGCGGCGGACACGCTTTTCCCGCAACGGTACGACGAAATGCTCAACGCGGTGCTCTCTGAGGTGCGGACCAGTTTTGGTCAGGGGGCGCTGGAGACGCTAATCGCAAACTTGGGCGACCGGGCTGCGGAGAAGATGCGTGCGAAGTTGCACGCGCCCGACGTCCGAGGCCGCGTCTACGAGCTGGCAGCGCTCTTGCGCGAAACCGGGGTCGATGCCGACGTCATCGAAAACGCGGACGGCGGAATCGAATTACGCGAATACAGTTGTCCCTACGGTCAGACCGTCGGCAAACATCCCGAGGTTTGCACGATCATCCATACCGTGCTGCAGTCGACGGTTTCCGATGCGACGCGCCAGGTCGAATCGATTGCAACCGGCGGCAACGCCTGCCGGTTCGAAATCGCGGCCCTCCCGGTCCCGACGCAAGGAGTCCTCGTCACATGAATTTCGTGAAGTTCCAAGACCTCGTTGAGAAGCGCCCCGGTTTCCGTTCGATGGAAAACGCGATGGCGAGCGGGGACTACTTCAGCGATTCGTGCGGCGATATGTACACGTATTTCGTCAAAGTCGCGCCGGGCGACATACTTGCGGACGTTTCGTATTTCACGACTGGATGCGGTTTCGGGACCGCCACCTGTAGCTTGCTCGTTGGGTTGTCGCTCGGCAAGACGCTCGACGAAGCATACGCTATCAGCGAGGCGCAGATCGAGGCCGAGCTGGGCGGCTATCCCGAGAAAAAGAAGGATTATCCAGAGCGTTCGCTCAGCGCGCTCCGTACGGCGATCGATGCCTTTCGCGCGAAGCGGGCGGCCGGCCAGATTACGGATGAAATGATGGAGCGTGCGCGGGCCGAAGCGGCCGTCGCCACCGCCGCGACGACCGCCGGGAACGGCAAGACGTCGCAAGACGACGGCAATGCGCCGCACGTCGCGGCTGGCGACGGTAAGGTTCTCATCAAGCTGCGCTGATCGGTCGCGTGCCCGCTCCGTTGCTGCGAGGGACGTCTTCGCTTCCGGCTAACTTCCGGCGTGATGGAACGCGTTCTCGCATCGGCACTGGCGGCGGCGATGCTCGTTGCGGGGCTTCCGCATGCGGCTCGCGCGGCGAAACTGGCGCTGGTCGCAATCACCACGACGACGGGAACGATCGTCCTTCGTCTCGAGCCGGGTCGAGCGCCGAACACCACCGCGAATTTTCTGCGCTACGTCGCTGCCAAGACGTACGACGGGACGTCGTTCTACCGCACCGTTTCGAAGAGAAATCAGCCGCAAGCCCCCTTCGAGGTAATTCAAGGCGGGATCAACGCTCGCGGCCGAAGCGGCAATACGCCGATCGGGCTCGAGCCGACCAGCGCCAGCGGTCTGCACAATAGCGACGGCGCGATCGCGATGGCGCGCACGAGCGATCCGGGTTCCGCGACGACGGAATTTTTCATCGATCTAGGCGACGCACGCTATCTCGATGCGGGCGGACCGCTCGGGGCCGGCTACGCAGTCTTCGGGCACGTCGTGCGCGGCATGGACGTCGTTCGCAAGATCCACGAAGCCCCGGCGCAGGGGGAATCGCTATCGCCCCCGGTGCGCATTCTCACGGTGCGACGCCTTCCATAGCGTATCTACGTGAAGTACGGGTTCTCGCGCTTCTCGATCCCGATCGTCGTCGGCGGACCGTGCCCCGGAACGACGATGGCGTCATCTTCATAAGCGAACAACTTTTCGCGGACGCTCGCGACGATGTCGGCCAGCGACGTGCCGCCTAGGTCGACCCGTCCGACGGCGCCTGCGAACAGCGTATCGCCGGTGAGTAGGATCGTCCGCGCGCCGCGGGCGATGGCGAAAGACGTACTGCCCGGCGTATGACCCGGCGTATGTAGCACATGCAGGCGCGCGCTGCCGGCCCGCACCGTATCGCCCCCAGCGAGATGACCGTCGAGTGCGACGACGCGGGGCGCAGCCTGACCGAGCCAACGCGCCTGCTCGGCTAACATTCCGTACAGCGGCAGGTCGGCGGGATGGAGCAGGCCACGACCGCCCGTGCGCTCGCGTAGCTCGGCGAACGCGCCGATGTGATCGATGTGTGCGTGCGTATGGACCAGATGCGTTGCCCGCACGCCCAAGCGTTCCAGTCGTGCGACGATCGCCGCGACGTCCGCACCGCCATCGACGACGATCGCTTCGCCCGTTGCGGTGTCGGCTACGATCGTGCACGTGCAAAGCAGTGGCCCGACGGCGAAATGCTCGACCACGAGGGCCTCCGTAGCTACGCCGTCGTGCATCGGAAATCTCGATACGCTGCGTCGAAGTAGCCCAGCGGCGCGCCGTCACCCGAACCGCACGCGAGCACTTCGCCGATGAAGATCGTGTGCGTGCCGGCGGTGTGTTCTTCACCGAGCCGGCAATCGAGATACGCGAGCGAATCTTCGAAGACGGGCGAGCCCGTGCGTTCCCGGCGGTACGAGAGCGTCGCGAAGGGATCGCCCGCCCCGCCTCTGGCAAAGCGCTCCGCAACCTGCTGCTGCTCGAGACGCAAGATGTTGACGCAGAAACAGCGGGCCCGAGCGATCAGCGGATGGCTGCGGGCTCGACGGTTGACGCAGATCAGAACCGTCGGCGGTTCGGCCGAGGCGCTCGCAAAGGCGTTGACCGTGAAGCCTTTCGGTGCGCCGTCGAGTACCGTCGTGACGACCGTCACGCCGGTCGCAAAGCGGCGCATCGCCGCGCGGAACGCTTCGGCGCTCGCCGGCGATACCGTCATTCGATGCGCGCGCCGATACCGACCCCATCGCCGATTCGAACGATCGTCGCATCGAGCTGCGGATGGTTCAAGAAGACGCGATTGAATTCGCGAATCGCCGCCGTCGACTCCGAGTCGCCGCTCGCGGGAGCGGCTGCGGATTTACCGTTCCAAAGCAGATTATCGACGACGACGACTCCAGAACGCTTGAGCAGCGGTACGACCAGTTCGAGATAGTCGACGTATTCGGTCTTGACCGCATCGATGAAGACGATGTCGAGGTTGCGCACGGGAAATGTCGGCAATACCTCGAGCGCCGGTTGGTTCATAACCGAAACATCGTCCAACTTGCCCGCCCTGCGAAAGAAGTCCATCGCGATCGCGGTGCGTTCGACGTCGGGATCGATGGTCCAGATGTGCCCGGCCGGCGGCATGGCGAGCGCCATCCAGAGCGTCGAATAGCCGTACGCCGTGCCGAGCTCCAAGATGCGGTTCGCCTGCATTGCGTGGACGAGCGTCGAGAGCAGACGGCCGGTTTCGCGCGCGACGATGGGGATGTCGTCGGCGAGCCCGTGCTGCTCGAGTTCGAGCAAGAGCGGTGCGGGGTTGCGATGCAGCCGCTTGAGGTAATCCGAGTCGCTCACGATGCGTAGGTGTGCCGTTCGGCGAGCGAGGGAACCTCTCGGGTGTCCGCAGACGCCGTTACAAGACTGTTCTCCCGGCCGTCGAACGTGCGGAGACCGCCGTCCCGCACACGTCCGCGGAAAGTTCGAGGAGAAGATTCATGACAACCCTGTCGCAACAAGCGTACGCACCCAGGAAGTGGAATTTGGCCGGACTGCAAGGCATCTCCGATCAGACGCTCGCCGTCCATTTCGGGCTGTACGAGGGATACGTGAAGAACACGAATCTCCTCAACGAAGCGATCGATGAGAAGCTCAAAGCCGGTACGGTCGCCGGTGCCGATCCTGGATTCGCTGAAATTACACGCCGCCTCGGTTTCGAGTATAACGGCATGGTGCTCCACGAGTATTATTTCGACAATATGATGTCGACCGCGCCGGCCGCGCCGACCTCCGGCTCGCTCCACGATGCGTTAGCAGCGAGCTTCGGCGATTTCGAAACGTGGAGAAAAGACTTCGTGGCCGTCGGTGGGATGCGCGGGGTCGGTTGGGCGATCGCAGCGCAAGATCCGCGTAGCGGGCGCATCAGCAACCATTGGGTGACCCTGCACGAAGACGGCAACGTCGCCGGCTTCAAACCGATCTTGGTGATGGATGCGTGGGAGCATGCGTTTTTGCTCGATTACAAACCGGCGGAGCGCTCGAAATATATCGAATCGTTTTTCGCCAACGTCAACTGGCAGATGGCGCAGTCCCGTCTGACGATGCCGGCGTAATCGCGCGTGAGCCGCCTCCGGTTGTTTCCGCTCAACACGGTACTCTTTCCGGGGGCGGCGCTCAACCTTCACATCTTCGAGCCACGTTACAAACAGATGGTCTCCGAATGTCTCGAAGGCGGCGAGGCGTTCGGAGTGTGTCTCATTCGTGACGGCGACGAAGCCGGGGATCCGGGCGTCATGCCGTACGAAATCGGCACGACCGCCGAAATCGGGGATATCACGCAATTGGAAAACGGCCGTTATTATATCAGTACGACCGGCCGCCGTCGCTTTCGTGTCGAACGGGTCATCGCACGCGAACCGTTTCTCATGGTCGACGTCTCGTATCTCCCCGAGGACGAAATCGACGACCACGGCGCCATCGCGGCACTGGTCGGCGAAATACGCAACGTGTTCCGCGACTATCTGCGGCTGCTCGTCGAATTCTCGGGTATGCACGCCGACATCGAATTGCCCGACGATCCGGTCGACGCATCGTTCCTGATCGGAGATGCGCTGCAGGTCGCGGACTCGATGAAGCAACGCCTGCTCGAGCTTTCGAGTACGGAGCAACGCCTCACGGTGGAACTGGGCTTCTTACGGCGGCTCTTACCGCGACTACGCTCCCTGCTCGAACGAAAACGCGAATCGCCGAGCGTACCGTCTTCGGCCGCTCCCGGCGGCGCATTTCGGGCAACGCAAGAAAAATTTTTCGGGAAACATTTCAGCCTGAACTAACTCTTCGTTCCCGCGACGGACTCGGCGGCGGCCACCACGTTGCGCATGAGGGCGACGTTGGTGACGGGGCCGACGCCGCCCGGCACGGGCGTGAGGTCCATGGCGACGGTACGAACGCTCTCCATATCCACGTCGCCGCACAGTTTGCCCGCGACGACCGTGGTGCCGACATCGATGACCGTCGCGCCCGGCTTGATCCAGCTCGCGTCGACCAGCCGCGGCCGGCCGATGGCAACGATGGCGACGTCGGCGGTGCGTACGCGGGCGGCGATGTCGGGCGTCTGACTATGGACGATCGTCACGGTGGCGTTCTGCGCTAGAACGAGCAGCGCGACGGGCAGGCCGACGACGCTCGAGCGTCCGACGACGATGACGTTTTTGCCGCGTAGCGGCCAAGCCGCGCTGCGTTCGAGTAAGAGCAAGACGGCTGCGGGCGTCGCCGGCACGAAGCGCGTTTGCGTCGAGAAGGCGAGCCGGCCCCCATTGACGGGATTGGTGCCGTCGACGTCTTTGTGCTCGGGGACGGCATCGGCGACGTTGCGAATCGAAAGATGTTCCGGCAACGGCTGCTGCAGGATGACGCCGTGCACGCCGTCGTTCGCACCGGCGCGTTCGAGCGCCGCGCGGACGGCGCGCTCGTCACTTTGGAGCGGGAGTACCTCCACGGCGACCTCGATGCCGATCTTCGCACCCAGCGACTTCATGCCACGTACGTAAGCGTCGCTCGATTCGTCTTTACCGACCACGAGCGCGAGCAGCCCCGGGGCAACGCCGCGCGCGCGCAGTGCCGCCGTGCGTTCCGTCAGGCTCTCTCGCAGCTCCGCTGCAAGCGCTCGACCGTCGAGAATCCGTGCTTCCATCGCCCGGAGCTGTACGTGCAACTGCGGGGCCGAACCTCGGAAGCCGTGGAACGCGTGCAACGCGAAGTCCGGCTCGACCCCGCTTTCGGCGACGTTGCGTTCGCGAACGCCTTCGCTTCATTTCAGAAAATGTATAACGTCGCGCCGTTGCGGGCCTATTGTTCCCCCGACGTGTTCGCGCGTTACTGCGAGGTGTTCGGGCGTTCGAGCGATACGCACCGTCACGCGACGCGGCTACAGTACGACGGCGTACCCCTAGTGGCGGCCATCCTCAAACCCGGCACCCTTGCCCTTGAAGGCGAGGTCGATGAGACCCACATGGGCGACTGGTAAGGCTACGCGCCGCTCGCAATGAGGCGCGTGGCAACGAGTTCGGGAAATTCCATGTTGGGACAATGCCCGCAGGCGTCGATCTCTAGGACCGCGGCGTAGGGATAGACGCGCCGGGCATGCGCCAGTCCGGCGATCGGCACGAAGTTGTCGTTGCGGCCCCAGACGAGCAGGACGGGCCCGGAATACGCTGCCAGGCGCGTGCGCAGCGCATCGACGGCGACGAACGTACGCAACGAATTCGCATAGACGCTGGCGAAGGCGCGCGTCAGCGTGCCATCTCGCGAGAGCGCGAACGCGCGCTCGTGGTAGTCGGGCGGAATCGTCGCCGGATCGAAGACGGCGGAGGCAAAGGTCCGGCGAACGAACCCGCGCGTCGGGCGCACCTTGCCGAAAAGCCACGCGACGGGTCGGCCGCCGGCGATTTTGAGCCCGAGCTTCGGCGTCCGCGAGAAGCCGGCCGGACCGATCAGCGCGAGGAGCCGGACCGCCTGCGGATGCGCGGCGGCATACGAAGCGGCGATGAGGCCGCCGAGCGAATGTCCGACCAGCGCGAACCGGTCGAGAGCGAGCCGATCGATGAGATGGTGGAGCGTCGTTGTGAAAAACGGTAGCGAGTATGCAACGTTCGATCGCGATGAATCCCCGAAACCGGGCAGATCGAAGGCGACGATGCGATGCGTGGGAGCGAGCTGCGCGGCTACGTAATCCCACGCCGCTTGCGTCCAATGTCCTAAGCCGTGCACGAGCAGCACCGTCGGAGCCGACGGATCGGTCCGCCCCGTCGTAAAGACCGCCAGGTGCAGAGCGCTACCGACGGGGACGCTCTGCCGTTGCCACACGGCGCGCGGAAGCGCCGTCGCCGGGACCGGTGGAGTGGCTCGGGTAAAGATGCGCTGTGCCTCGTCGTGCCGTTTTTGCGATTGCTGTGGCAGCGTTGGTCGTCATCGTCGTGACGGTTCGGACGTACTTTGGCGTTGCCGGTGGTGCGGCCGCCCCGGCGGGCGTGGGCGGCCCGCAACAGCTCGCCGGCGCACCGGCCGCCAGTTATGCCGTCGAGACGTTGGGCGGCGCGAGGGATTCTCTGGCCGCCTATCGAGGTCGCGTCGTCCTGGTCAATCTGTGGGCGTCTTGGTGTGCGCCGTGCCGGAGTGAAACGCCCGCACTGGAGCGGCTCTTTGAAGAAAATCGGGCGCGCGGGCTCGTCGTCCTCGGCATCGATCAGGGCGAGTCGGCCGCAGCAGCCGGCAAATTCGCCAAAGAGATGAGGCTACGGTATCCGATCCTCCTCGACCAGGACCAGCAGTACGGCCGCGCCTATGCGGCGATCGGTTTACCGACGTCGCTCGTCGTCGATCGCGGCGGTCACATCGTCCGCGGTATAGACGGAGAATTGACGCTCGCGCAGATGCGAGCAGCGGTCGCACCACTACTCGCCGGCCGGCCGCAGTGAGTTCGCGCGTTACGGCCTGCGTAGCCGCGCTCGCGAGCGTCGTGCTGGTGCTCGCGCAGGACGTCGCGCCCACCTGGAGCGGCTTCCATTCGTGGCAATATGCGGCCGCGCTCGGGCTCGGCGCGAGTACGAGCGGCGCGTACGCGAATGGGGCGCGAAAGGGCCACGACGGCACGGTCGGGACGCGACTCGCCATCGCGATGATGGGAGTTCTCGTCATCATCGCGGCCGGCATCGCTTCGGGACTGCTCGGCGCCGATACCGAGACCGTGGCCGGCGCACCGGGGACCGTCGCGCCGCTGCCGGGCATCGACGCGGCGGCGTTCTTTCCGGCCGCCGGAGCGTCGGCCATCGTGGGCGGCGATGTTCGCGTCGGCTTGCGTCGCCGAAACGGTAGCGCGTTTGAAATCGGGCCCGGCGAACGGCACTACCTCGGCGGCACGGCACTCGAACTCGCGCCGCAAATCGCCGCTTACGTGGAAGCGCGCGATCGCCACGGCCGTCGCCTAACGATCACCCGGCCGACGGACCCCGCCTTCCTCTCGCCCGTCTTGCTCTTCGAACGGCGCGTCACGATCGCCGGGAAATCGCTTCCGGCCGACGCCTTCGCGACGCCGGCGCTGCACCGCCAGATTAAGGCGTTCTACTTTGCGAAAGGCAGAGCGCCTTCCGTACTCTTCGCCGTCGATGACGATAACGGTCGCGCGGAGCCCGGCGGTATCGGCTTCGCGCCCAGCGGTACGGCGATCGAGCTCGCCGGCCTGCGGCTGCGCTCGACCCTCGGAACGTACCCCGCCATCGTCGTCTCGGCCGTTCCATATCCCGCCGCTCTGTGGGTTGGGGGCCTCCTCGTCATGAGCGGTCTCGCCGTTGCCCTCAGGCAACCGCCCGTCAAGAGTTCGGCCGACCCGCCGATACTCTCAGAATAGCGTCATCACGGCCGCCGAGCCAGGGCGAAAGTCCCTAACTCAGTGAAGCGCCTAAAAAAAGGAGGCGAATGTCCTCCTGGACGAAGCCAATTTTCCCCGGCCGAGTTTCGCAGCCCACCCTTTCGTCGACACGATGTAGAACGCGGAGAACATGAGCGGCTCGACTATTTCGCGCGACTCGGGGAGCCGGCTGGTCTCATTTATCGAGGTCCACCGACGTACCCTCGTTGCGTCGATCGTCGGATCTCCGGTTCTGCCCCGGCCCTGCTCCATCGACGCGAACGTGTTTGCAGACGCATTTTTGGATCGCCTGGCGCAAGAGGTGGAGAGCTGCGATCGCGAACCGCTCGCGCGCTGGGCGTCGAGCAGTACCGATAGCGGTAACGCGCTCGAACGTGCCCGCATCGTCGTGATCGCATGCGCGACCGTCGGCGCGGCGTACGTCGCCGAATACGGACATTGCGCTGACGTCGTCGCTTATCTCGCGCTACGCTCCGGCGAACTCGAGCAGTCGCTTCGCGTCGAACCGCAAGCGGCAGATGCGTGCGTGCTCGATCGCACGAAGACGGTCGACCGAGACGAAGTGGTCGCTTCGCTTCTCTCTGCGATCGAAGCGCGCGACCCGGCGACTAGCGAACATGCGCGGGCCGTCGGGATGTGGAGCGGACGCATCGCCAAACATTTCGGCATGCCCTCCGCGCAACAGGCATTCGCGACGCTCGCGGGTACGCTGCACGACGTGGGCAAGATCGCGACACCGACGGAAGTGCTGCTCAAACCGGGAGCGCTGACCGATGAGGAATGGGAATCGGTGCGCGCGCATTCGCGCATCGGCGCGAAGATGCTCGAGCGTATTCCATCGCTGCGCGAGATCGCTCCCGTCGTTCGTGCGCACCACGAACGCATCGATGGGGGCGGCTATCCCGACCGTTTGGAAGGCCCGTCGATTCCGCTCGTGTCGCGCATCATTGCGGTCGCCGACTCTTTCCACGCGATGATTAGTAAGCGACCGTACCGCCCGGCGATGCCCGTCGCAGTAGCGCTCGACGAACTGCGCCGCGGCGTCGGGACCCAGTGGGACCGGACGGCGATCGACGCGATGCTCGCAATTGTGCAGCCGTCGGGAATACGACGGGCCGCGCGCAGCGTCGTCAACGGCGCGCCTTAAAACTCCGTCGTACTCGTAAAGCGGAAGCCGTCGATCTTCGCTGCCGGTACGACCATCGAATACGAGTAACCCCCGGTGCGCACGGCATCCGACGCAAATTCACACGTTGCGAGCGCGCCCAGAATGCTTTGGTTGAAACGCATGTTGCGCACGCCCGCTGCGATGCGTCCGTTTTCGATGAGAAACGTGCCGTCTCGGGTCATACCCGTGACGATGGTCTTGCGCGCATCGACGGGACGGATGTACCAGAATCGGCTGACCAGTAAGCCGCGTTCGGTTTCCGCGATCAGTCGCTCGACGGATTTTCCGCCGGCCGTCACGACGACGTACGTCGGTTCGGGGCCCGAGCCGCTGGGGGCAGGAAGGCCGTGACCGGTATTGGGGAAGTGCAGGCGCGCGGCGTAGCGCGCGTCCGTCACGACGTTTCGCGCGACGCCGGCTTCGAGTAGCGGCAAACGCGCTTTCGGAAAGCCTTCGTAATCGAAGGGCATGCCGGCGTGCAGCGGGTCGGCATAATCGTCGCGTAGCGTTACGCCGTTGCCTGCGAACGTTTGACCGAGCGCGCCGCTCAAGAACGAGGATCCTTCGTCGTACGCTTGGGCGGAAAAGTGATCGGTCAGGTAGGAAAGCAGTTCCCCAATTGCGGCGGGTTCTAAGATGACGGTCCACGCCCCCGGAGCGACGGCGACGGGCGAGGCGCCGGCGCTCGCTTTTTCTGCCGCTCGCGTACCGGCAGCGGCTCCGTCGAGGATCTCCAGATCGTTTCCGTAGCACTCGGCGAAGCCGGACGCGTCGGGTCCGTTGGCCTTGACGTTGAGCCCGCAGGTGGTGCCGTCGAACGAAGCCCGCGTTCCCGCGCTGTTGGCGATCGTGATTCCGGAAGTCGACGTCGTGACGTAACCTGCGGCCCAGAGCGAGGCACGCTCGGAGGCCGCGATCAGCTGCGCCGCTATCGCAGCGCGCCGCTGCGGCGTCGCCTCGGCTATAGCGGTGCTGAAGGCGTTCGCCGGCGCGGCGATTTCCGCGGCCCGCACGAGCGGCGCTGCTTCGGGATCGCTCGGCGCTACGCGCGCGATCCCGGTCGCCCGCTCGACGAGCGCACGCAGCGACGCGTCGTCGAGAGCGTTGCTTGCGGCGACTCCGGTGCGGCCGTCGCTCACGATGCGGACGCGTACCGACACGTCGGCATTAGCGACGTTCTGATGGATGGCGTTCTGCGTGAAACGCGTGAGGCCGAGCGCGCTGCTGGAGACGATCGTTTCGCAGGCGGCGCCGCGCGAAAGCTCGAGCACTTTGGCCGCGAGCGCTGCGCGCTCGGGCTCACGCATCGTAACCCACTCCGACGCGGACCTTGCGAAAGCGTGCGGGCGAGGCGGCTTGCGCGGTGCGGCCGGTCTGCATGGGTTCGCCTTTGCCGCAATTCGGCGTTCCCCACGCGACCCAGGAACGCTCGTCTGCAACGGCATCGCACGCGTTCCAAAATTGTGGCGTCACGCCGGCGTACGTCGGATTCTTGAGCATGCGGCCGCGCTTTCCGTTGCGGATCTCCCAGCCGATCTGACACCCGAATTGGAAATTGAGGCGATGGTCGTCGATCGACCACGAGCGATTCGATTCCATGTAGATTCCGTCGTCGATCCCCGCGAAAAGGCCTTCGAAGGGAACGTCGCCGGGAAGCATGTTGAGATTGCACATTCGGATCATCGGGACGTGCCGCCAACTCTCCGCGCGCACGCAGGCGTTGGTCGTGCGGCCGATCGTGCGCGCGGTATCGCGCGACATTTCGAAGCCGACGAGGACGCCTTCGCGCACGATATCGGAGGTTATGCTGCGGCTGCCTTCATCGTCGTAGCCGACGGTAGCGAAGCCGCGCGGCAGCGTGTTATCGACGACGATCGTCACGTGCTTGGAGCCGTACTGCAACGCGCCGAGTCCAGCGGCGGAGAGAAAGCTCGTCCCGGAGAAGTTTGCTTCCCACCCCATGATGCGATCCAGTTCGGCTGCATGTCCGAGCGATTCGTGAATCTGCAGCGAAACTTGCGATCCGCCAAGCACGATATCGAACGTGCCGGAGGGACATTGCGGAGCCGCGAGCAGTTGCGTCGCCTCTTCGCCGATTCGCGCGGCGTTCTCGCCCAGCGCTGCCGCTTCGACGATCTCCCAGCCGCCGCTTTGATAGAGCCCGATGTCGCCCGGGTACGAGCGCTCCTGTGCGTCGTTGGCACCCGTGGCGAGCGCCGAGAGTCCGCTTCCGGTCTGCAGCAGCGTCTGAGCGATGCGCGAGCCCGTCGTGCTGTAAAAGCACTTTTCGGTGCGCCAGAGATCGATCCAAGCGCGTCCGACGCTAATGGCGGACGTCGCGTGCAACGAGCGCTCGGCATCGAGCAAGAGTGCGACCCGTTCGCCCAGCGGCACCGTCGCCGGATCGCGCTTTACGTGCGTCGCAAACGTGTCGGTGAAGTGCTCGGTCGGCGCCTCGGCGAAACGCCGCGTCGCGATGCCGGCACCGGCGCGAGCGATCGCGACGGCGAGCCCGGCCGCGCCGTCGATGCCCGCATCGCTGAGATCGGCACTCGCGGCGAAGCCCCACGCGCCGTCGAAGAGCGCGCGGATGCCATATCCGCGCGTCCGCGTATCGGCGAGCGTCGCGACGGCACCGTTGCGAATTTCGATGCGCTCTGCGCGCCCGTCGTCGAAGCGAATGTCGGCGTAGGTCGCTCCGCGGGCTCGAGCGGTATCGAGTGCTCGTGCGGCCGGAGCGTCGTATGTCGTCATCGCAGCGTTTGTCCGTAGGCGAGTAACACAAGTCCTCCGGCCGCGGCCAAAGCGCCGAACCCGATGAGAAACGTCGATGACGTCAGCGCGGCAATCGAGACGACTGCGATTGCGACTTCGAAGAGGGTTACGCCGCCCTCCATCACTTCGTGGGCGTGTGCGAGACGTTCCGAGCGTCGGCTCGTTTTCTTCGCGTCGTCCTCGAGCGCGCGAGCGCGCATGAGTATCGGACCTTTTGCCGTTCGCTCGTGGCCCGCAATGGCGAGCAGTTTTCGACGGACCGGGGCGGCGAGGCCCGGGTTGGCATCGGCCGTCGCTTGATAGATATGTTCTTTGATGCTGCGCGATTCGTAAAAATTGTACGAATCCGAGGCTTCCGTACGTAAGAGAATCGTCTCATTTTTCAGCGCGAGCGCTTCCGTTGCAGATTTGTTGGCGAGCAGCGAGGCGATGGCCGCGACGACGGCGAGCAGTGCCGCCGCGATCGGAACCAAGCGCGCGTGCGGCGACGCCGCGCCGTGGCCGCGCGCGACCGTTTCGGCGCGCTCGTGTCGTTCGGCCGCTTCGCCGATCGCTTTATGCGCGTCGAAATCACCGAACACGAGCGACCTGGGGCCCCGCTCTAGCGCGGATCGATTCGGCGGCGTTTAGACCGGCCAGGACGTCCGTTGTCGGCGCGACCGTCGTCGCTGCGGAACGTGCGGCGTCGTAGACGAACGCGGCGAGCCGTAAGCCCTCGAACGTTCCTGCGACCACGACGCCGTCGGGATCGACGGCATATGCTCTCCGGTTCGCGGTATCGAAGACGACGACGTAGGCTCGCAGTTCGGCGGCACGCGTGCGCGCGAAACGAACGTCCCAATCGGGCTCGGCAGCGTCGACGAGCCAAGCAAAACAATCGATGCCCGACAGGCGCGCCGCGACGAGTCCGCGCGGATGCCGCAAGGTCCGCGATCCGACGAGCGCGATGCCGAGCCCGTCGACGTTATGTGGCCGATCGCATTCGAGCGCCGCCAGCCGCGCGAGCGACAGCAGGACGTCTGCGTCGGCATCGCGCGCCCAGGCGCCGAGGCGCGAGAGCTCCGCCTCTTCGGTTGCGAGCGTGAACGCGACGCGCGCGCGGGCGCGCCGTGCGACGGGGTCGTGCGGCGTAGCAGGGGCGAACGCGAGCGCGGACGCGCTTGCCGTTACGTCGCGCTGCGGCCGCGGCCGTACGTCTGCCATGACGATTTCTTCGCGCCGCTCGCTTCCGCGCGCGACGAACGCGCCCGTGGCGTCCACGATGGCGCTCTTACCGCAATACGCGACGCTCGCGCGTTCGAAGCCGACTTTGTTGGCGATGACGAACGGCACGGAATTTTCGCGCGCGCGAACGTTTGCCATGAGATCCGCCTGCACGTTTTCGAGAACCGCCGGGTCGCGACCGGTCGTCACCCAGGCCGTCGGCATGACCAGCAGCTCGGCGCCGCGCTCGCAGAGGGTCGCCGCTATCGAGGGGATGCGACCGTCAGCGCACACCAGTATGCCGAGCTTTCCAAGTGGCGTATCGACGGGTTCGAGCGTCTCACCCGGCGCAAACCAGCGGCGATCGAAATGCCATAAGAATTGCTTCGCGGCATGTCCGATCTCGTTGCCGTCGGGACCGATCACGATCGCCGCATTGTACGTTTTTTCGGCGACGACTTTCGCGACGCCGCAGACGATGGTCGCTCCGTAGGTCCGTGCCGGCGCACCGAGGTCGCTCGTCGCTCGCGCGATCGTTTCGGGTGAAACGGACGACGTTCCCAGTACGTAACCTGGTACGGTGCCTTCCGGTATAACGATCAATGTTGCTCCGCGCCGCCCCGCTTCATCGACGAGCGCGAGGATACGCGGCCATGCCGTTTCGAATTCGTCGCGATCGTGCGCGTGCGTTTGTATGCACGCGACGGGTATTTGACGGTGCTGCACGAAATTAATTCTCCAACGACACTGCTCACACGCTCCACATTTGAGGTTCCTGAGTGAAGCGAGTCATTGGGCTTGTTTTTATGTGCGGTGCGGCTTCCTGTGTTGCCGCTACCGCAAGCCCGAGCACGGCGCCGCACGAAACGCGGGCCGCCGTGCTGGGGAAGAAAACGGCTACTCCCAAAGCATCGGTGAGCGGGCTCGCGAAGCGTGCCGCCGACCGAGAAACCGCCCGTCACTCTGCGCTGTTGCTGCTCGCGCCGGCCGACGAGTACTTCGGACCGCTCAAGCTGAGTCTCATCGGCATGCGCAACACCATTCGCGATCTCGGATTGCGCTACGACGTCAATCATGACATCTCACGGCAGACGTTCGCTTCGACGCAACTCGTGGAGCGCTCCGTGCGCGATTGGGGCAAGAAGTATGCGAAGGACGATCAGCTGCCCCGGGTCATCTTCCTCCTGCAGCGTCTCTATACGAAAGTGTTGAGCCAAGAGTCGCGCGACCGCGCGCACGTCGTCGCGCAATGGTTGCAGTCCGACTTTGCGCGCTCGCCGCAAGCGAGAGAGTTGACGAAGACGCTGGCGAGCGAACATCTCGCACCGGTGTTGCCGCCGGTGGCCGATGTAACGCCGCAGCCTGCCTCTGCGTCCGAACCGACGTATCGGTCGGTCTTCGGTCGTGGCTACCCGTCGGAATTTGCGCCGCTAGCGACGGCAACGGCCGAGCCGCCCGCCACCGCCCGCCCCACGCCCAACGCCTCCCCGACGCCCACCGCCTCGGCCTCCGCGTCGACGCCGCAACCGAGTACGGCGGTGCGGCGCACCGCACGGCCCGTCTTTCCGGTGGCGACGCCGTTCCCGCCGGCGCCGAGCCCGGTGCCATCCGCTACGACCGGGACGGGGGAGCCGCCGGCCGCGTCGACGCCACTTCCAGGTGCCACGCCATCGGCGCCTTCGAGCGCGGTACCAGTCCCGGAAACGAGCGCCTCCGCGGCAGCGCCGCCGGGAAGCCCGCTCCCCGAGAGCCCGCACCCGAGCCCCACGCCCGCTGCGGCGACGCCGCTCCCGACGCCGACCTCGCACCCGTAGCCCGGGGTGCCGGTATAGCCGAGCGGCCTCTCGCATGCGCGAGAGGCCGCTTTGATTTAGACCGGGCACCTGCGAAAGCTAGAAGCGGAGACCCAGACCGGCATATGGGCCGCCGTGAACCGAATCGTAGGAATTGGCCTTATTGTTCACGCGATCGCCGAGGTATCCGAAGTCGAGGTAGAGCGGGCCGCGGCCGAAATTGAAGGTACCGCCGACGCTGTACTTGAGCACGCGATAGGACACTTGACCGAAGGCGCCGTTTCCGAGATTTTGGCCGCTGTTGGTCACGACGCTCGGATAGTAGAACACGGAGCCGTAGATCGAGAACGGTTCGTCGAGATCGGGCAACTTCGCGATTCCGCCTCCGAGGCCGTGCTGCTGGGTCTCGAAGGCGCCACCTTCATAATTGCTGTTTCGGAAGAGGTAACCGACGCCAATGTAGATGCGCGGATCGGCGATCTTGAGCCCGAAGCGGCCGTCGAAGTCGTCGTCGCGAGCTTGGAACGACGGAACGTAGACCGCGCCTTGCTGGCCCAGAGCGCTCGCGCAGCTTTGGTCGAGCTCGACCGTCATGCAGACACCGCTACCGTTCGCCAAGTGCGGGTAGCGGTAGCTGCGAAAATCGCCTTCGAGCATCCACGGCAAATTGAACAGTTTGAACTCGATAGCCCCGTCGACCCGAAACGACTGTTTACCGCGGTTGCCCGGACTGAGCGAACTGTAGATTTTTGGCGAGAAGATGTAGTCGCCGACCACGAACCGCTCGAACTGCGAACGCGCTTTCTGCGGGCTCGTGGGAGCGGCGGTCGCTGGTGCCGGGACCGCCGGTGCAGCGGAAGCGGCGGGAGCGGGCGGCGTCGGCGGCGGTGTCGGGACGGGCGCCGCGATGTAGCGTATGACGACGATGCGCTTATCGGGAATCCATTGAACGTAAGCGCCCATTCCTTCGGAAAGAACGCGAAGCGGCACCACCACGACACCCTGGTAGATTTCCGGAGCGACGTCGAGCGGCCGGCTTTCGCCGTTGACGATGACTTCGGGTTTGCCGACGGTCACCTTGACGTCCGAACCCGGCTTGTTGACGTCGACGATTTTGGTTGCGGCGTTATAGGATACCGTCGCACCCATTTGCTCGAACATCGAGCGCATCGGAACGAGAATGGTGTTTCCGCGCACGATCGCAGCGAGGACGCGGTTCTGCGTCAACCGGTCCGGCCGCGCGTACACGTGCCGGTCGTTGAAGAGAATCGGTATTTCGCCCGAGGGTGGTCGTCCGAGATCGGTCGATGGAAGCAAGCCCGACCCCCCGGAACTCGGGAGAGGACGAGCGGACGCCGGGGAGGCGGGGGCGGCCGGGGCGGTCGAAACGGCGGCCGGCGTTGGCGACGCGGCAGGCGCTGGAACGGGGCTCGCCGACCCGCCGGACGGAGACATCATCGCGGAAGGTTCCGGAGAGGCTGGGGTCGCGGCTTGAGCGACCCTCTTCGCCTGCGCAGTGCGGACCTGCGCGTGCGGCTTCCCATTGCCTTGCGCCGCCGCCGGAACGAAGCTGGCGCCGAGCGTCGTTACCAGGCCGGCGGCAAGAGACGCCGCAAGCGCACCCGTCCTGAGTCGTATCAAAGTTCCTCCAATGAAAGAAAACGGACTGCGCGACACGGCGCGGCTGACCGGTGTTTGTTTACGACGGTAGCGAACGCTTCGCCTACCCTTCAACTCGAGTCGCCCAAGCAAAACGCCCCCCGTTCTCACGAGAGGCGTTTTGTTCGTTACTCGCATCAGCGAGCGACGGGGATTGCGCTTAGAAGTGGAGGCCGATGCCGCCGTAGATCGAGCTGAGCGACGAGTTCGACGGAGCGTTCATCCGATTTTGGAGACGGTCGCCGAGGTAACCGAGATCCAGGAAGAGCGGGGTCCGCGGAACGTTGATCGTGAGGCCGCCCTGATATTTCAGGAGGCGGTACTGGAGTTGCTGCGCGGTGCCGTGGATATCGGTATAGTCGCCCGACATCTGCGGGTAGTAGAGCACGCTTCCGTAGATCGAAACGGGTTGGGTGAAGTCGGCCAACTTTTCGATACCGCCGCCGAAGCCTCTGAGGTGCGGATATCCATAGTCAGCGTAGTGCTGCGCATAGCTACCCACGAGGAAAAGCTTCGGATAGGCGATGCCGATGCCGAACCGGCCGTCAGCGTCTCTTTCGATCGCGTCGAAGGAGTTTACGAAGGCTTGACCTTGGTCGGGACCGAGCACGGTAACGCAACCTTGGTCGCCGAAGGCGCTACTCGGAAGTGCTCCCGGGGCGCACACGCCGGAGCCGCTAAAGCCCGGGCTGTTCGTATTACCGTCAAAAAGGGTGCTGCCGCGATGCGGGTAACGGAAGTTGCGATAATCCGCTTCCACCATAAAGGCGAGCTGATCGAAGCTGAACGTCAGGCCGGCACGTCCGGAAGGCGAGACGCCGCCCTTGTTGCCCGGGCTGAACTCGTTGTAGACCTGGGGGCTGAAGATCGCGTCGGCGGCCAGGAAGAACTGCGCCGGCGGTTTGACGATCGGGGTTGGGGTGGGAGCTTGCGTCGGGCCCGCGGTCGCGACCGGAGTCGGGATCGGCATGGCGGTCGGCGGTGCGGCCGGCGGCGGCGTCGAGACCGGCTGGTTCAGATAACGAACGACGACGAGACGTTTGTCCGGAACCCACTGGACGTACGCGCCCATGCCTTCGCTGATGACGCGAACCGGCACGACGAGCGAGCCTTTGTAAATTTCGGGGGGAACGTCGAGAGGGCGGCTTTCGCCGTTGATCACGACTTCAGGCTTGCCGACCGTCACTTGAACGTCGGCGCCGGGCTTAGAAACGTCGACGGTCTTGCTCGACGCATTGTACGAAACGGTGGCGCCCATCTGTTCGAACATCGAGCGCAGGGGAACAAGGATCGTCTTCCCGCGTACTATAGCGGCCAGGACACGACCCTTTTTCAGGCGATCGGGCTTCGAATAAACATGCTGGTCGTTGAAAAGGATCGGAACTTCTCCCGACGGCGGCGTTCCGAAATTCGGTGCCGGCGCCTGTGCGAGTGCCGGCGCGAACGCCGAGACCGCGAAGCTCACGATCCCGAACGCGATCGTCGCCAAGGCGACGATGTAACGCGAAACGAGTCGTTTCACTATGTGGTGCCTCCTAAAATATAAATGAATGTGGTTACTAGACTAAGCCGTTAACTCAAAACGTCGCTTACCCGTTCCCTACGGAACCAAAACGATACTGCCAGGACTCAACATTTTTCTAAAAGTTCGGTAAAATCGTCATCGGGCGGCGGGTGCTGCCGTTTCGAGCGCTGCATCCGTGTCGGCGCACGTAACGCGCCTACGTTGCCCTTTGAACGCCACAAAGTACCCGTCGGATGCACGGGACGCCCACCCCTCGAATTCGGTCCGCGTGGCGTTCACCGGCTTTCAACGCTCGAGGCCGGATCGATGTTTCACCCGAAACCGACTGGACCGTCGATAATCGCGCTTGGGGGACTTTCGTCGCCGAACGGCGTCTCGCAGTTGCCGGTCGGCCGGCGCGCGCCGGGAGGGGCCCAGCGAGGTTTCGAGCTCTACGTCGCTTGCCCGGACCGTGACGCGCCGCCCACAACGAGTCAGCGCGACCGCCGGTTAGTTTTTCTCTTGCAATGTTTTCAGGAAGCGCGCGCGCTCGACGATGTAGCGCTCGTGCGTTCCTTCGGCAATTTTCTCGCGTTCGTCGAATGCGGCAACGGCAAAATTGATGCGCCGGCCGTCGATGCCGATCACTTCGACCTCCGTGCGGACGATGAAGCCGACGGGGGTCGGTGCGATGTGCGCCAGATCCACGTGGGAGCCGAGCGAAACGGTGTCGGCCGCGAGCACCGGCTCCAAACAATGCATGGCGGCTTCTTCGATCAGCTGAAGGAGCATCGGCGTCGAGAGAACGTCGACGCCGCGGTTGCCGGCCTTTTCCGCGGTCATCCATTCTTCGACGCGGGTCTGACTCTGATATCGACGACCGATGTCGACTTTGGCGGCCATGAGCGGAAGTTAGTCCGCAAGCGGCGTCGCTCCCGCTCCGCGTTCGTGAATCAATTCCGACATCGCGCGCGTACCTTGACCGGTGTATGACGTGGGGAGAGATATGAAGGTACGCAGACTCGTCTGCTTCGCGCTCGCCGGCACGCTCGCGAGCGGTTGCGGCGGCGGAGCGAAGAAGGCGCCGAAGGGTCCGCCGCCTCTGGCGGTCGACGTCGCGAAAGCGTCACTACGTAATATATCGACATCGATCACGCTCGACGGACAAATCGCGCCGCTGCAAGAGGCGACCTTGAGCACGCCCGAATCTGGCACGATCACGGCCATCTATGTGAACGAGGGCGATCGCGTTGCGCGCGGCGAGCTGCTCGCGAAACTCGACGACGCGCAATTGCGCGCCCAGCTCGCCGGGAACGAAGCGACGGTCGCACAATCGCAAGCGCGCCTGCAGAGTTCGAACGTCCAAGCTCCGATCGCATCGCAGCAGTATTCGTCGGCGGTAACGTCGGCCCAGCAGCAGTTGGAACAAGCGAGTAATCGTGTCGCGACGGACGAGGCCGCGCTCAAGAACGCAGAACTCGTCTACCGCAGCAACCAACAGCTGGTCTCTCAGGGATACGTGTCGCAAACCGCCGCGGAACAGGCGCGCGCGACCTACGTCGCCGCGGTCCAAGAACTCAATAATGCCCGCCAAGCGGTTCCTGCGGTGCGCGCGCTCGTCACGACGGCGCAGTCGAATACGGGCCAGGCCGGCGTCGATCGAGCCACGATCGCCGCGAATCGGGCCGCCCTCGCGCAAGCACAGGCCAACGTCAGCCTGCTGCAGACCCAGATCGCGCAGGCCTCCCTGTATGCCTCGTTCGACGGGGTGGTCACGCAGCGGCTCTTGGACCCCGGTGCGTTCGCCGGGCCCAACGCGCCGATCGTTCGCGTCTCCCAGCTCGATACCGTTTACGTCAACGCGAACGTTCCCGATGAGGATCTCGCCTTCGTACGCGCCGGGACGCGAGCGCGCTTCACGTCGCAGAGCTTGCCCGGTAAGACGTTTTCCGGAACGATCGGCGACGTCAATGCGACCCCCACCACCGGCACGCTGTCGTATCGCGCGCGCATCCGGCAACCCAATCCCGGCCGCTTGCTGCGCGGCGGCATGCTCGTGTCGCTGGTCGTCGAGAAGGAGCGCCACCCCCGGGCCATCGTCGTTCCGCGCACGGCCCTCTTTCAAAGCGATCAGGGTGCGAACGTCTACACGGTCCGCAACGGTAAGGCCAAGGTTCTCCCGGTGAAAGTCGGGATCGAAACCGATACGCTCGCCGAAGTCATCGGGGCCGGCGTGCGCCCGGGCACCATCGTGATCACGACGCGCCCCGACGCGTTGGCTGACGGCAGCGTGGTCGCCGTCGCCGGCGCCCCTCCAGGCGCCGGCGCGCGAGCGCCGCGCTAACGACGTGGCAAACACGATCGCCTTCGGCCGCGTCCGGCTCGGACTCGGCACCGTCGCTTTCGCACTCGCGGGCCTATCCGCCGCGGCGCTCGGGCCGGTGCGCGCCGCCACGCCCGCGCCACGGCAGCCCACGAGCGCGATTACCCCGCTTCCGGAGCGGCCGCCCCCGCACGCCGCGGCTACGCCTTTCCCGATCGATACGCCGGGACCGCTGCGGCCCGGGGCGGCGTTGCCGTATCCGGCTTACGGGACGCCCGTGCCCGGCGTCAATGCCGGGACGGTGGCAGCGGATGTCCCGGCGAGCGTTTCCCTCCAACAAGCCATCGCCGTCGCTTTCGCGCGGTCGCCGGCACTCGCCGCTGCCCGCGCGGATGTGGGCATCCAGGAAGCGAGCGTACGCCTCGCTGGCGCGGGCCTGCTGCCCGCCCTCGGGGGTTCGGTAGCGCTCGACCGTACGCACACGCAGCCCGGCGGAGCGAGTTCGGGAAGCGCCGGGACGGGCGGGGCCGGCACCGGCGGCACCGTAGCGGCCCCGAGTCGCATCACGACGACGAATTTCACGTCGGCCAATCTCGGGCTGCAACTCCGGCAGTTGATCTACGATGGAGGGCGGATCTCCGCATCCGTCCGGGCTGCGCGGCGCAGTGAAACCGCCTTCGCGGATACCTATCGCCGGCAACTGCAGACCGTCGCGTACAACGTCGCCGTCGCCTACTTCAATTTTTTGGCCGCCGAGCGGACGCGTCAGGTGGATTTCGAGATCGTTCGTCAGGATCTCACTCAAGAAAATCTCGTTCGCGCGCAAGTTCGAGCCGGAACCGAAGCGCGGGCGCAGATTGCGACCGCCCAGCTTCCGACCGCGCAGGCGCGTTTGGCGGTGATCCGCGCGCAGGCGACGGAACTCTCCAACGGCGCTGCGTTTGCGAACGCGATGGGGCTCGACGCCAACGTTCGCGTCCAGCCGATCGATGACGCGCCGGTCTTCACCGGCGGCGGGACGTCGACGCTCGCGGTACCCGCGTACGAGGATGCGCTGCGGCGCGCGATTGCTCTGCGTCCCGATTACGATGCCGCGCAGCAATCGATCGCGCAAGCGGACGACAATTTGCGCGCTGCGCGACTCGGCCGCTCGCCGTCGCTTGCGGGGACGGCGTCCGCGCAGGATGCATCTTCGGATCCCAACGCCGGCTCGTTCCGCTTGTCGCAGAGTATCGGCCTCGCGCTTTCGCTGCCCATCTTCGATCAAGGTGTTACGGCAGCCAATACCGCCTCGGCTCGCGCGACGATCGACCGCGCGACGGCGAACTTGCAGGCGACGTCCTTGGGCATCGCACTCAATGTGAAACAGGCCTTAACCAATTTGGTCAGTTCGCAAGCCGCGCTCGGTCAGGTTCGACAAGAATACGCGACGGCGATTAGCAACGTGCGTGCCACGCAGGCGCAATACCGCGCCGGCGTGACGACCCTGCCGTTGTTGCTCAACGCGCAGGTGCAGCTCGCGCAGGCGCTGACGGATCAGGTCACAGCCGTCTATTCGCTGCGTCAAGCCGAGCAGACGTATCTGTTCGCGGTGGGTGCGAATTACGATACGTCGGCGGCGATCGGCTCGCCGGATATCGCTCCGGCACCCGCCGCGAGCGCGCTGCCGGCGGGCGTGACACCGCAGATCAAGCCGCACGCGTAGCACCGGGCGGCGCGGGGGTTTGCGTTCGCCGTAGCGTAGAGCCTCGCATGGCCGTCCTCGCAACCCCGGTGTCCGTCGAGGATTCCGTCAACGCGGCGATTCTGAAGGTCTCCGAGGATCGGATCGCCGGTTTCTTGCGCGATCCGCTGGACGAGATCGCGCGGCAATCGGGCGTCGCTGTGGAGACTACGATCGAGCGGATCCGGGCGATGTTGCGTTCGGGAACGATTCGCCGCGTGCGTCAAACGCTGTTGGCAACCAATCTCGCGCACGGCTCGCTCGTCGCTTGGCAGATTCCCGCGGACAAGATCGATGCCGCCTTCGATTATATGTCGAAAGACGATCCGTTTTCCGGACACGTCGTCATCCGCACGGCCGATGCCGCGACGCCCGGTTCGCAATATCGATTGTGGACGACGCTCAAAGTACCGCAAGGCTACGCACTCGCGAAGCACGCCGAACACTTGCGCGCGCGCGTCGGCGCCGAAGCCTTTCACTTGATGCCGGCCGAAAAACTCTTCGCACTCGGCGTCGGCCACATCCGGCGGCGGGGGCTCGAACCCGGTTCTCGTGCTGAAGCGCTCGCGAACGTCATCGACACGAACATCGTCGAACTCTCCGCGCGCGAATGGCAGGTGTTGGCGGCGCTAAAGCGCGAGTTCGAGCCCGCCGAGTTGACCGCGAAACTGTGGGAGCCCCGGGCCACGGAGGCCGGCGTTTCGCTCGACGAGTTCTACCGCGTCGCCGAATCGCTCGCGCAACGTAAGGTGATCGGCCGCTTTTCGACGTTCTTGGAGCACGTCAAGGTGACGGCGGGCAACGAGCGCGTCACGCGTTACAACGCGCTCTTCCATTGGAGGGTGCCGGCCGGTCGCGAACTCGATGCCGGCCGCGAAGTCGGACGGCACCACATCATGACGCACGCTTACTGGCGCGAAGGCGGGCCGGAGTTTCGTAACGTCAACATCATGGGCGTCGCGCACGGGCTCGATAAGGACGTGCTGCTCTCCCATAAGGCCGCGATCGACGAACACATTCGCGAAGCCGGCATCGACCTGGGCTATACCAACGTGTTCTGGGGCGGCCGTAGCGAGATCAAACCTTCGGAGATTGCGCCGTCCGCGTTCGTCGATTTCTACCGGGCTCGCGGAATCGATCCCGCTACGCTGCGTGAATGAGGCGCTGCGCCGCAGCGCGGCGCTCGCCGGCATCGCCGTCTTGGTCAGTTGTACGAAGGTGGGGACCGGTTCGGAAGCCGGCGTCGGCACGGCCGGCGGCAACCCGTGGACGCAACACGGACGATTCGTGTATGCCGAAGCGCAAGATGCGAAATCGCTCGATCCGCTGCTGTCGTCGAGTGCCGCAACGCTCGATCTTTCCATGTTTCTGTTTTCGTATGCAGTGCGCTACGACGAGCACGTGCGGCCCGTGCCCGATGCTCTGCGCGAAATTCCGACCGTGCAGAACGGCGACGTGAGCCGCGATGGACTGACGCTGGAGTATCGGTTGCGGCCGAACGTCTACTTTCACGACGGCGTGCGGCTCACGTGTACGGACCTGCGCTTTACCTGGCGCGTCGTCATGAATCCGGCGAACAACGGCATCACGCAGGACGGCTATCGCGACATCCGGGATATCGATTGCAGCGATCCGCTGGTTGCGATCGTACACACGAAGAAAATCTATGCGCCGTTCTTACAGCAGCTCTGGGGCGTCAACGGCAACGCGCCGATCTTTCCCGAACATCTGCTCGCAAAGTACAACGATGCCAAAGGTTCGTTCAATACCGCGCCCTTTCAATCGGCGCCGGTGGGCAGCGGGCCGTTCGCATTCGTGCGCTGGGAGCGCGGTTCGCAAGTCGAGCTGCGGCGCTTCGATCGCTATTTTCTGGGAAAGCCGAAGCTCGCGACGGTCGTCTTCAAGTATGTACCCGATGAAAACACGCTCGCCGCGCAAGCGAAGACGCACGAGATCGATATGGCCGTCCACGTGGGGGCCGGCGTTTGGCCCGAGCTCCAAGGCATCGCCGGGACCGTCGTCGACGCGCCGCCGGTCTACACGTACGATCACGTCGATTTCAACCTGCGTAGGCTGCTTTTCGCGCGCGATCTGCCGTTGCGGCGCGCGCTCGAAATGGCGATCGATCGTCCGGCGCTCGTCGCGAAGGTGGCGCATGGCCTCGGCGACCTCACCGACACCGCGCTCTCGCCGAAGATCTCCTCCGGCTGGACAAACGCGACGGCGCATTACCGCTACGATCCCGCCGCCGCGCGAGCGCTGCTCGACAACGACGGTTGGCGCACGGGTTCTGACGGCATCCGGATGCGCGACGGCGTGCGGCTCGCGTTCAATCTGCAGGCGCAGACGGAAAGTACGACGGGCCGCGCTTACGAAGCGGTCGTGCAGAGTGAATGGCACGACGTCGGCGCCGACGTTTCGGTAAAGAACGTTCCGACCGCGCAGTTCTTCGACAACACGCGGAACGGAACGCTGCAGGGCGGGCTGTACGATACCGCGATCTTTGCCTGGAGCGGTGCCGCCGACCCCGACGACAGCGCGATCTACTCCGGCCGTAACTTCGCGCCGCACGGACAGAACGCGCTGTTCTGGAACGATCCGCTCGCGGTGCGCGCGATGGACGACGAATTGGGGACGGTCGATCTCGCTCGCCGGAAGCGCGACTTCGCGATCGAACAGCAGCGCTTTACGCTCGACGTCCCGTCGATCGTGCTGTTCTACCGTCGCGAGCCCGAGATTTACAACAGCGACTTGAAGGGCTACGTCGCCTCACCGGTTATCTCACCGTTCTGGAACCCGCACGAGTATTCGATCTAAAGGCACGTTCGTGCGTCGTGGACGCACCGTTGGAGGAGCCGTCTTGAAACGTTCAGCGCTCGTTGGTTTACTCGCTCTGCTTCCGGTGACGGTCACGGCAGGCGAACCGTCGCGGAGTAACGCGTACACGCAGCCGCACGTGCTCCGCTACGCCGAAGCGGAAGACATTACGGGCCTCAATCAAGTGCTCAGCCAGCAAGCCGTCGTGACGGAGCTCAGCCAGTTGACCATGGGGTGGCTTTTTCGTTGGGATAAGAACAATCGTCCCGAACCCGAACTCGCGACCGTCGTTCCGACCAAGAGTAACGGCGGAATCAGCGCCGACGGCAAGACGATCACGTATCGGCTGCGCAAAAACGTGAAGTGGTCCGACGGCAAACCGTTCGATTCGGACGACGTCAAGTTTTCCTTCGACGTCATGAACAATAAGGCCAATAACGTTACGACGCGCGAGGGTTTCGAGCTCATCACGAAGATCGACGAACCTAATAAGAACACGGTCGTGCTACATCTGCGCGAACCCTACTCGTTGTTCATTCCCAATTTCTTCACGAGTGCGGGCGGCAACCCGTGTCTGCTCCCCAAGCACCTACTCGGGGGGCTGGCGGACATCAATACGGCACCGTACAATAATCTGCCCGTCGGTATCGGTCCCTTCAGGTACGTGGCTTGGAAACGCGGGGAATCGGTCGAGATGGAGGCCAATCCCCTCTATTGGCGCGGCACGCCGAAGCTGCACAAAGTCATCTTTAAGATCATCACCGACCGCAATACGGTCTTGACGCAACTGCAGACGGGCGAACTCGATCTATGGGTCCCGTTCGGCGGTGCGTTTCTCTCGCGCGTCCAAGGGCTGCACAACGTCGTGCTCGGACGTCACCCAATTTATACGTACAACCACTACGATTTCAACACGACCCGGCCGGCTCTGCGCGAGCGAGCGGTACGCGAAGCGTTGCGCTTCGCGACCGATCGCGTCACGTTACGGGAGAAAGTCGGTCATGGCGTCGGAATACTGCAAGACAGCGTGTTGCCCGCGCCGTATCCCGGCGTGCCGAAGTTCTCGTTCGCGGCTTTCGATCTCGCTAAAGCGAACGCGCTGCTCGATAAGGCCGGCTGGAAGCGCGGTTCCGACGGCATTCGCGCGAAGGGCGGCGTCCGGCTCAGTCTCGACCTCGCCTCGAGTACGGGTTCCCCCGACGTCGACACGCAGATCGAACTCTTACGCGTGTCGTGGCACCAGATCGGCGTCGACCTCAACGTGCGCCGTTATGAGTCGTCGCAGCTGTTCGCCCAGTATGCCAACGGCGGAATTCTCAATACCGGCAAGTTCGACGTCCTCGCCTATGCGACGGGGGTGAGCCCGGTCGACGGGCTCGCCAACTTCGCGTGCAAACTGGTTCCGCCGGCCGGACAGAATACGACACGGTACTGTAATCCGAAGCTCGAGCCCATTCTGGAGGATTTCAAAAGCCGCTACGACTTCCCATCGCAGAGCCGCGACCTCTCGGCCGCCCTGAAGCTCATCAACGACGACGTGCCGACGCTGGTGTCGTTGAGCCGCGAAGAGCTTTACGCGTATAACAAAGACCTCAAAGGCTTACATCCCAATAACGTGACGTTTTTCGACGACATGATGGACGTGGATATCTAATGCGGCAACCCTTGGTTCGGACGGTCGTAATGCTCGCACTCGTCGCCTCCGCCAGCGCCTGCACGCGTGTCGGCGGAACCGGCGGCGGCGCTGCGCGTCACGCTTTCACCCACCCCCACGAACTCCGTTTCGCTGCGGCCGAAGATATCGTCGGCCTCAATCCGATGATCAACACCCAGGCCGTGTTGGTCGATCTTTCGTCGATGACCATGGCGTGGCTGGTCAAGACCGATGCGCACGCCGAGCCCGTGCCGGAACTCGCGAGCGAGATTCCGTCGAAGAAAAATGGCGGCATCAGCGCCGACGGCAAGACGATCACCTGGCGCCTTCGACAAGGGGTCAAGTGGTCGGACGGGGCGCCCTTTACGGCAGACGATGTCGTGTTCTCGACGAACCTCATTCTCGATCCCAAGACCAACGTCGTCAGCCACGACGGTTGGGATCAGATCGTGAAGATAGACGAACCCAATAAGTACACGGTGGTCTATCACCTGAAAAAACCGTACGGCGCATTCGCCTTCACGTTCTTTTCGACGGGCGACGCCAATCCGGCGATTTTACCAAAGCATCTGCTGGCCGGCAAAGACGTCAATACCGACCCCTATAACTCGTTACCCGTCGGCATCGGGCCCTTCAAATACAAAGTGTGGAATCGTGGTGATTCCGTTGAACTGATCGCCAATCCGACATACTTCCGCGGCAAACCGAAGCTCGAGCATATCGTTTACAAAACGATTCAGGACCGCAACACCGTGCTTTCGGAGTTACGGACGCACGAGCTCGATCTCTGGACGCCGGTCGCACCGCATTATATCAACGACGTCCGCGCCATCAAGGGCGTACGGACGCTGCTCACGCCGTCGTATTTTTATGACCATCTCGACTTCAACAACGCGCGCCCGGTTCTGAAGGAGCTCGCGGTCCGGCAGGCGCTACGGATGGCACTCGACCGGAAGACCATCAACGACAAAGTTCGCTTCGGCATGTTCGATCTCGGCGAATCGGTCGTCGTGCCGGCGAGCGCCTTCCACGATAACATCCCGATGACGCCGTTCGACATCGCCGGGGCCAACGCGTTGCTCGACAAGGCGGGCTGGGTTCGCGCTGCCGACGGCGTGCGCGCGAAAAACGGGCTGCGGCTCTCGCTGGATTTCGCGACATCGACGGGTTCGCCCGACACCGATACGCAGATCGAACTCATTCGCGGTTGGTGGAAGCAGCTCGGCGTCGAACTGCAAGTAAAGCATTATCTCGCTTCACTGTTGTTCGCAACGGCCGGTAGCGGCGGCATCATATACGGCGGCAAGTTCGATATCGTCGTCTTCGGGTGGGGTAGCAACCCCGTGGAGGACCTTTCCAACACGATGGCCTGTTATCGCTTTCCGCCGAACGGTCAAAACGATTTGCGGTACTGCAATCCCAAGGTTACGGCCGTCATCGACGCCGGCAAAGTCGAGTACGACCGGGAGAAACGTGCGCCCGGCATGCGTTTTTTACAAGAGCACATCTCGCGCGACGTGCCGACCATCGTGCTCGATACGCGCAAGGCGATCTATTCGTACAACGACGACCTCAAGAACTGGAACCCGAACCCGGTGTCGCCGTTCGACGACATGCTAAACGTCGATATTTAAGAGCGTAACGAACGATGCGGGGATTTTTCAACGGCTTCGTCTTCGCCGTCGCCTTGATGGCAGGTGCGGCTCTGGCGGCCGTTCTCGGCGGGCTCGTGCCGGCGGGCGCGGACGTCACACCGCCGGGCGCGGAAAAATGGGCCGCGAAGACGTCGCTGCGCACGACGATCGAACGCGACACGCGGTCGCTGCGCAATCCGATCGCAGCGAGTGACGATGCTCTCATCGCCGGCGTGAAATCGTATGGCGCGAATTGCGCCATCTGTCACGGTGCGGCCGATGGGAAAATGTCGACCCTCGCCAAAGGCTTCTATATCAAAGCGCCGCAGCTGGCCAAACGCGGCGTGGAAGACGATCCGGAAGCGACGACTTTTTGGAAGCTCGAACACGGTATCCGCTTCACGCGATGCCGGCGTTCGGCCGCAACCTCCCGGGCGACGAGCTTTGGAAGATCGCGCTCTTTCTCAAACACATGGACGCGTTGCCGCCGGCCGCCAATTCCGTGTGGAAAGTGCTACCGAGCGTCGTTTCCGCAATCGAAGGACGGCACGACGAGCACGCGGCTCGCGAGCAGCCAGACGACGACGCACGCGCCGAGTGAAATAGCGCGCAGCGCTCCCCACATGGGATCGAGCGCGGCGATGCCGCTGCGCACCTGTTCGTCGCGCCAGACGTCCGCGACGGTCGCGTGCACGGCTGCCCGGTAATTCGCCGGCAGGGCGTCCGGCCACGTCCCTAGCGGATGCCCCGCAGCGAAGAGGCCGATCAGCGCGACGCATGGGATGGCGACGAGCAACGGCACGGCGTGATAGAAGCGTAACGGCGCGCGGGCGAGCGCGGCGGCCGCAAGCGCCGCGGCCGCTGCAAGCGCGACGGTAGCGAACAGTCCGGCCGGGCGCTGGGCGAGCCCGAGCCAATCGACGCCCAGTGCCACGGTCGCGACCGTTCCGCTGACCCAGGCCGCGCCGCGCGCCCGCACGATCAGCAGCATCGCGGGCAAAAAGACGACCGCGTAGTCGTGCTCGTGGGCGAACGGCAGCGCCAGGGGCACGAGCGCGCACGCGAGCACCAACCGCATTGCGGGCGTATGGCGGCGGCGCGCCGCTTGCACGATTACCGCGACGACGCACGCGATCGCGACGAGCCGGCCGATATCGCCCGCGCTCCCAGGCGCCGCGCCGAACGCGCGCGCGACGGCGCCCGGCGTGGTTTGTATGCCGATGAACCGCTCGGCTTCGCCCTGAGCGCGTAATACGTTCGCGTATCGTTCGAGTCCACCCATGCCGCCGAGTGCGAGCGCCGAGCCGCCGGCGGCCACGAGCGCGGCGCAGCCGAATGCGATCCACGTGCGCGTTTCTGCGAGGCGGGCGACGAGCACGATCCCGAGGTTCGGCTGTAGCGCAGCGGCGAGCGCCAGCGCGGCCGCCCCGAGCGTGCGCCGTGGATGGAGCGCGTACGGCATCGCGACGAGCGCGGCGCACGAGACGAGCGCCGCTTGGCCCAAGGCGAGGCCGCCGGTGAGCGGGGCGAACGCCGCCCCGAGCGTTAGGGCGGCCAGGACGTCGAACACCCGGGGACGGCTACGCGCCAGCGCCAGGCTACCCAAGACGATCGTGGTGAACGCTACGCCGAGGGCCAGCGCCCAGGCGATGCACGCGGCACCCCACGGCAAGCGTGCGAGCGCATCCCACAGCGGTAAACCGAACGGCGGACCCACGAACGGTAATAGCTCGTCGCGCGAAGCGACGACGCCGGGGATCGTTCGTTCGGTTCGCCAGACGTCGCGCCCGTACGGGTCGCCCGCATCATGCCACGTGTCGCCCGCGGCATAATACGCTTCGAAATCGCGTAGCGGCGGACCGCCATTGCGCGTCGGCACGACCGCGAGTGCGGCGCACGCCAGGCAGACGAACGCCAGCAGCAGCGCGAGTCGGCGCAGGTGCTTAGCCGAGCGAATGCCCCGGAAGGGCGACGCGCGTGAAGACCAGACACGCGAGCAAGACGGCGAGTAAGCCGAAATACGCGACGGAAATCGCAACTTTTTCGCGACCCGGCACGGCGTAATAACGTTCGTCGAGCGTACCGCGCCACGCCGCTATCAAGCGCGGCAAGCTCAGCAAGACGACCAGGATGAGGATCGGACTCCACCAGTGGAATGCGACTGCGGCACCGATAACGATGACGAAGCCGGCAATCCACAGATTGGGCGAGATGGCCGCGGTCATGCGCCCGCCGTCGAAGACGCCCAGCGGAATCATGTTGAAGAGATTGAGAAAAAAGGCCGTGTTCGCGGCGGCGTACCAGAACGGTTCGCTCGTCAGCTCGCCGTAGGCGAAGCAGACGAGGCCGCCGATCGTGCCGAGCAACGGTCCGCCGAACGCGATCACCGATTCCTGATAGACGCTCTGCGTGCCGCCGCTCCACGTCGTGAACGCTCCCAGGCCGGGCACGAAATAGATCGCCGGCGCGGAAAGTCCGTAACCGCGTACGAAGATGAGGTGACCCAGTTCGTGGATCGCGATCAACAGCACGAAAACGATGCCGAACTTCCAGCCGAAAAAGAGCGCGTAGAACCAGATAGATGCTAGAAACGAGAATCCCGTCAACGCGAATTTGCTGCCCAAGAAAAGCCATTTGAGGTTGAGTAAGCCGAAGAGCAGCCCTTTGAATTTCGCGAACATGACGCCGATGCCGACCGCCGTACCGCCCGCGGCTTTCCAGTTGCGGCCCGAGGCCGGATGGTGCTCTTCGGGCGGGAGGAGCTCTTGTTCGGGCTCGTTGTTCACGTCGGTCGCTTTCGGGGGCCGGGTCGTTTGATCCCCAGCTTCGCGCCGGGCGAGATCCGGCGGATCTACCTGCATTGGACCGGCGGCGATTACGCGACGGTCTACCCAGCCTACCACTTCTGCGTCGCGCTGACGCCGAGCGGCCGGCCCGCCGTGGTCGCGACGCACGATATTCGTGCCAACGCGCGCGACGTCCGCGCCGGCGACGCGCCGTACGCGGCGCATACGGCGGGCCGCAACTCGTATGCGCTGGGCCTCGCGATCTGCGCAATGTCGGCTGCCGTGCCGGCAGATTTCGGCCGCTATCCGCTGCGGGACGATCTCCTCGAAGCGTGTTGCGAGTTGGCGGCGCGCGCGTGCGCCGCGTATGCGATCGGCATCGACGCCGCAGCGGTCATGACGCACGCCGAGGCGGCTGTAGCCGATGGCTATTTCGGGTGCGGCGACGCAGAACGCTGGGATATCGCTCGACTGGTCGCGCAGGCGCGACCGCTCGAAGAAGCCGACGCACGACGCACGGGCGATCTGCTGCGCGCGCGCATCCGTACGTACGCCCGGACGGGGATGCGGCGCTAGGCTCGTAAAGCTAGGCCACATGGCCGTGCGCATCCTCATCCTCGGCGGCGGGTTCGCCGGAATCGCAACGGCGCGCACGCTCGAGAAGAAACTGCGGCCGGGTGAAGCCGAACTGACGCTCGTCAGCCGCGAGAACTTTTCGTTGTTCACGCCGATGCTTCCGGAAATCGGTTCCGGGACGCTCGAAACGCGCCACGTCGTCACGCCCGTCCGCGCGCAGTTACGGCGAACGTCGTTCGTCCTGGGCGACGTACGCCACATCGATCTCGCGGCGAAAATCGTCGTCGTCGAACACATGCTGGCGGGGTTCACGCAGAACCTCGCTTACGAACATCTGGTTATCGCGCTCGGTTCGGTGACGTCGACGTTCGGGCTACCCGGCATAGCGGAACGCTCGATACCGTATAAGACGCTCGAAGATGCCGACCGCGTTCGAAATCACGTCATCGCGATGCTCGAGCTCGCCGACGTCACGAGCGATCCCGTCGAACGCAAGCGACTGCTGACGTTCGTCTTCGTGGGCGGCGGGTTCACGGGCGTCGAGGCGGCGGGCGAGATGGCGGATTTCTTCCGTAGCACGACGCGTTTCTATCCAACCATCGCCGCGGGCGCGATCGACGTCTATCTGGTGGAAGGCGGTAAGAAGCTGCTCCCCGATCTGCAGGCCGGCATGGGCGAGTACAGCGCTCAGGCTTTAGCGCGACGCGGCGTTCGCGTCCTGGTCGATACCTTCGTGGCGGGAGCCGACGCACGGGGACTCCAGCTCGAGGACGGGACGACGATTCCGACGGCAACGATCGTCTGGAGCGCCGGCGTCAAGCCGTCGCCGGTGGTCGCCGCTCTTTCGATTGGAACCGGGCGCGGCGGATCGGTCGCGGTCGCGCGCGATCTTTCGGTACCGAACTATCCGGGCGTTTGGGCGATCGGCGATTGTGCGGCGATTCCCGATCCCGATCAACGGGGATCGAATTATCCGGCCACGGCGCAGCACGCGATCCGCGAAGGCCCGGTGCTCGGTGCGAACATCGTCGCGCAGCTGCGCGGCCTTCCGACGCGGAAATTCCGTTACCGTTCGATGGGGATGATGGCCTCGATCGGCGCACGCCGCGGCGTTGCGGGGTTGCGGCGAAAATTTCTCATCACGGGATTTCCGGCGTGGCTCTTATGGCGTACGTACTATCTGGCGCGCCTACCGGGCCGCGATCGTCAGCTGCGCGTCGCCTTCGACTGGACGCTCGGTCTGTTCTTCCCGCGCGATATCGCCGAACTGCGCGTCTATTCGCGCATCGCGCAGGAGCGCGCCGAACGCGAAGCGGGCATCGTGCCGGAGTAGAAACCCAATTCGCGAACGCCCGGCTCGCCTTCAAAAGCGACGCGGGACGGACTCACACGGGTGCGTTCGCGGCCGCGCCGAGGCGCATCGCCGCCATGAACGTCTTGAAGACGACGCGATAGTCGTCGTGGACGTAGCGGATCGTGCGGCCGCCGATGCGTTCGCTGCCCGGGATGAGTTCGGCGAAATCGGCGTTCTCGACGCGTACGAAATCCAGTTCGAGCGCGACCGGCGACGCGAACGCGTACGGCTTCGCAGCCGCTACATTGGTAATCGCCGTTCGCGCGCCCGCGTAGATGCGCGTACGGGCTTCGGCCGGCGACAGCGAGTCGACGGCGAAGTAGCCGATCGCTTCTTTCGTCACGACGGTCGTGATCCAGGGCAGGTGCGCTAGCGCGCCGTCGCACGTCCTGCGGTCACCGGTAATGAGGACGACGGGTACGCCGTAACTGCCCAGCAACGCGGCGTTGAGCAGCGTCTCGCTGCAGGCGATACCGTTCACGCGCACGTTGTAGAGCGTATCGGGCGAATACGTGTGTGCCAGCGTGCCGTCCGCTTCACCGATGCCGGCGTGGTAGCCCGTGAAAAAAGCGGCGCCGTACGACGCGTCTGCGCCCTCCGTCATCGAGAACGGTTTACGGTTTCCGTAGATCATGCGAGCGTCGTCGGGTAGTTCGTCCCAGAGCACGTTGCGCATTGCGGAGTGCGAATCGTTGACGAGCACCTGCCCAGCGCCGGCTTCGCGCGCGCCGTCGATCGCGGCGCGAACTTCGCGGGACATCAATTTGCGATAGTACGGATATTCCGTCGCGTTCTTCGGGTCGACTTGCGTCCACGACGCGACCGCAGCGGTGCCTTCCATATCGGCACTGATGTAGAGCTTCACGTTTATGCGCCGAGATTCCGCAAGGCTTTACGCGCGTCGCCCGCGCGCGAATCGCCCGGCTTGACTTTGAGGAAACCTTTGAAGGCGTCGGCCGCTTCGGAACGCCGGCCGAGCGCCATCGCGACGACGCCCACGGTGAAAAGCGCTTCGGGGAAGTTCGGCCGCTTCGCGAGAACCGATTCGAGTTCTCTCAGAGCGCGCAGATCGTCGCCCTGGCCGTGCAGTGCCGCGGCGTACGCGCTCCGCGTAGCCGGATTAGCAGGGTCGAGCGCGAGGGCGCGCTTATAGTAGGCGATCGCCTGCGGATATTTTGCCGCGACGACGTAGAGCCGCGCGAGCTCGACCAGTGCGGCGAGATCGCTCGGGTTGCGGACGATCCGTTCGCGCAGGTCGCCGAGCAGACGCCGGACCGGAGCCGGCGGTCCGCCACCGCGCTGCGGTACGGTGACGTCGCCGGGCACCGCGTGCGCCGGAGCCACGGCCTGCGCCTCGGGCCCGAGTGCCGCACCGGTCGTCGCGAGGCCGATTTTCAAAAAGTACCCGACGATGCCGAGAAATGCCAGCGCCGTGAGCGCGAGGATCGGAAGATACGTTCGCGGCGGAAGGCCGCGCCCGGGGCCACCAGTCACGAGCCGGGATGTTCTCGTGGCGGCGTCCAAAGCCTCGAACGAATGTTGCCCGACGTCAGCGAGCTGCAAGTACTCTTCGCCCTCCTCAACAGCGACTTTTTCGGCGGCGAGATACCGACGCATCGCATCGCGTATAACGCCCGCTTTTCGAATCTAGCCGGGCGCATCACGTATAAGCCGCCGCTCATCGAACTCTCGCCCAAACATTTCGAACGGATGCCGGAGGCGCTGCGCGATACGTTGCTGCACGAAATGATCCACGCATGGCTCTTCGCGCGCGGTGAAAATCCGGGCCATACTGCGCGCTTCAAAGCGAAGATGCGCGCCGTCGGTCTGCGCTCGATCTTTCACGATCTCGGCAGCGCGATACCCAAGCGCGAGTCGACGAAACGTTTCATCTTGCGCTGCGACTCGTGCACGCTCGAGATGCTGCGTAAGAAACGCCCGCCGGCGCTCGTGTCGTGCGGGCGCTGCGGGCGCCGTTCGTACGACCCGCGCTTTCAACTGCGCGTACTCGAAGTGCTCGAAACCCGCGACGTCAGCGACGGTGCCCGCGCGGCGTACCGCGGCGGGTAGCGTTCCTCGCGCGAACGGAACGTGCTTCAATACGAGCGCGAGCACGGCAGCCAGGATCGTTACCGCCAGTACCTCGAGTAAGCGGTGAGCGGGAAGTCGTCGAGCGATGCGCGGGCCGAACTGGCCGCCGATCAACCCGCCGATCGCGAGCGGCGCCGCAAACGCCCACGTCACCCCGTGTTCGATCGCGTGCGCGGCGACGCCGGCGGGCGAGGTCAGAAGGATCGTGAGGGTGGAGGTCGCGGTGACGACGTGCGGGGGCATGCGGAAGAGCCCCATGAATACCATGACGAAAATCATCCCGCCGCCGACGCCGAAGAAACTGGAAACCAGGCCGAGCGCGACGCCGCTCGCGAGCACCAGCGGAACGCTCGTGGCGTAACGGAACGTCTCGCCGTTGCGGTCGACGAGGATTCGTTCCGGCAAGCCGCGCGGCGGTGCGTGAGCTTCGCGCCGTTGCCGACGACGCACGATGTCGCTGAGGAAAGTGACCAGTAGCGCGCCGTAGAGCAGATCGAACGTCGCCGGGGAGGCGAAGCGTACCAGGTGCGCGCCGAGAATACTCGCCGGGATGCCGGTGACCGCGACGAGCACGGCGGTGCGCACGTCGGCGCGCCCCTGCCGTAGATACGCGGACGTCCCGCTCGCCGCGTTCGCCATAACCATAACCAGCGATATACTGGCGCTCTCGGCCGGAGAAAGAAGATAGACGAGCCGTAAAACCGGGATGACGACGAAGGCGCCGCCCAGACCCACCAGCGTTCCGAGAACGCCGGCCGTCGCGCCGATCGCCAAGAGCGCGAAGAAGTTCGCGATCTCTTTACTGCACGCGGCCGATGTAGCGGCGATCGCGCGTATCGATACGAATCATGTCGCCGACGTTGACGAAAAGCGGCACTTGAACGCTCGCGCCCGTCTCGAGCTTGGCCGGTTTCGACGTGCCTTGCGCGGTGTCGCCTTTGAACCCGGGGTCGGTCTCTTCGACGCGCAACTCGACGTGCGCCGGCAGACTCACGCCGATCGGCGCGCCTTCGTGCATCTGCACGTCGATTTTCATTCCGTCCTTGAGAAAATCGGCGGGGTCGCCGATGACGTCGCGTTGCAGCGTAAAATTTTCGAACGACTCGACGTCCATGAAATGAAAGCCGTCTTCGTTATTGTAGAGCATCTGCATCTCGCGGTTGTCAACCGTCGCACGCTCGAGCTTCTCGCCGGCCCGAAACGTGCGTTCGACGGTAGACCCTGTTTTCACGTTCTTGAGCCGCGTACGAACGAACGCCGACCCTTTACCGGGTTTGACGTGAAGGAACTCGATGACCGTCCACAGCTGACCCTCGATGAGGATGGTCACACCGTTGCGGAAATCGTTCGAAGAAATCATTTCGCGCACCGGTACGGCGCAAATTGAGAAAGGTCATTTTTTGAATAGAGTGAGCCGGTTCTCCGTGCCGGCGCGCAAACGGCCGATGTTTTCGCGATGTTTCCAGATGACGAGCAGTGCCGAACCGGCTGCGAACACGAGGCCGCTATCGCCGTAACGCGCGCCCGTCGCGACCAGAAACGCACCGCCGGCGATCGTGCCGAGCATCGAGCCCAGCGACGCGAGGCCGCTCGGCATGACCACCGCCAGCCACACCGCCAGAAACGCGAGCCCGCTCTCCCACGACAGGGCGAACGTCGCACCGAGGTACGTCGCGACGCCTTTGCCGCCGCGCAAGCGCAGCCACGGCGTATAACAGTGACCGAGCACGGCGGCGATTCCGGCCAGCGGCACGAGTGCCCAAATCGGTCCGCTCGACGCATCGACTTCGATTCGCACGCCGTACGCGGCGATGTAGAGCGGCACGTGCAACCACAGAAACCACGCTGCGAGCACGGCGACCACGCCCTTTGCGGCGTCGAGCAGTAACACCGCCGCACCGGCTTTTGTGCCGAGCGTTCGCAAAGCGTTGGCGGCCCCGATATTGCCCGAGCCCGTCGCGCGGATATCCGTCGCGAAAAACGCCCGCCCGATCAGCAGTCCGAACGGAATCGATCCGATCGCAAACGCGAAAAGCAGATACGGCCAACCCGCAGCCATCCACATCAACGGGAAAAACCAGTGCGGCGGTACGGGGATCACGTGAATTGCCGTGAGATCGTTCACTCGCGCGTCGCGTCCTCATCGCGACGCGCCCGAAATTCGAGGGTCAGCGGCACGCCTTCGAAATCGAATGCCGACCGGATCGTATTTTCCAAGAAACGCTTGTAGCTGCTGCCGACGAGATCGGGATCGTTGCAGTGGAAGATGAAGAGCGGCGGATGGGTCGCGACTTGCGCGGCGTAATAGACGCGCAGCGGTTTACCTTGATGGCCGGGCGCCGGATGCGCGTACACGGCGTCGCGCACGATAGCGTTGAGCTGCGGCGTCGGGATGCGCCGCTCCAGATTCGCGCGCACCCGCATGACGAGCGGCATGAGGCTGCCGAGCCGCCGTTTCGTCATCGCCGATAGAAACGTTACCGGCGCAAACGAGGCGAAGGGAACGTCTTGATGGATGACGTCGATCAACTCGCTCTGACTGAAATCGCCGTCTTGCTGCAGTGCCAGATCCCACTTGTTCGCGACGACGATAAGGCCTTTACGTTCTTCTAGGACCATGCCGGCCATGCGGCGATCCTGGTCGAGGATGCCCGTCATCGAATCCATCACGAGGATCGCGATATCGCAGCGCGCGATCGCGCTCAAACTTCGTAAAGAGGCGTAGTATTCGATCGAGCCGTGGTGCTTGGTCTTGCGCCATACGCCCGCCGTGTCGATCAGCCTAATCGTATGCTCGTGAAATTGGAATACGGTATCGATCGCATCGCGCGTCGTTCCGGCCTCGGCGGAGACGATCGAACGATCTTCGCCCAGGAGCGCGTTGAGCAGCGACGACTTGCCGACGTTGGGCCGGCCGACGATGGCGAGCGCGAGTTCGGTCTCGTCGACGCCGTCGATCCGATCGGGCGGTAACCGCTCGACGATCGCATCGAGCAAATCCCCCGTCCCTTCGCCGTGGAGTGCCGAGACGAGAATCGGCTCGCCGAAACCGAGGCGTGCGAACTCGCCCGGAATGAGATTCTTTACGCGCTCCGATTCCGCTTTGTTCGCGACCAGCACGACGGGATGGCGTGTCTTACGCATGATGTGCACGACGTCGTCGTCGAGGGGCGAGAGTCCGGCGGCGCCATCGACGACGAAGACGATCACGTCGGCGTCGTTGGCCGCGATTTCCGCTTGCGCTCGGGTTTGACGCGCCATGTCGTCGCTGGAGATAGCGCCGGGATCGATGCCCGCGGTGTCGATGACGCTGAACGTGCGTCCGCGCCACTGGGCGAGCGCGTAGAGACGATCGCGTGTCACTCCAGGAGCATCGTCCACGATGGCGAGGCGCTTCCCGACGAGCCGATTGAAGAGCGCGCTCTTACCGACGTTGGGGCGGCCGACGATCGCGACGGTCGCGGGCCGTACCTTCGGTGAGACTTCGAGCTCCATGCGCGCGGCTTCGCCGTGCGGGGCGCTTCGACCGTGTGGCGAACCGGAGCGCCAGTGGTGAAGGCGCGAGCGACTATCGTTTCCGGGACGTGCCTGATCGCTATCGCGATCGGTATGGCGGGCGCCGCGCATGCCGAAACGCCGACGGGCGGCACGTACGTCACCACGTTGCCGAGCGGCGCCGAAGTGTGGTTCGACGGCACGTACGTCGGCCGATCGCCGCTCCTCGTCGACGGGCTCGCCGAAGGACGGCATTCGATATCGATCCTCAAAAACGGTTGGAGCGCGCAAGAGACCGGCGTCGTGGTCGTGCGTGGAACCGTCGTGATGTCGAGCCTACGGCTCGCGGCGTCGAAACGCCAGGCATTGGGAGCGGCCGTCGAGACGGGGACGCTCGTGCTACGCAACGCGCCCGCGGGCGCGGAAATCTCGCTCGACGGCACGCCGCTGCTCGCGCTGCCGGCGCGCGGGCTGGCCTTGCCGATCGGCACGCACGAAATCGCCGTGCGAACCGGACACGGCCGCGCGACGCGAGCCGTTACGGTTTATCCCGATCTCACGACCGATGTCATCCTACGTGAAGGGGCGAGCCGGCACGATCGCTCGGGCGTCGTCGCGCCCGCAGAAGATTATCTGCCGACAAACGCGTTCGCGATCGAGGGCCGGCGCATCGTCGTGCGCTACGGCGGCCACGTCGTCGTCGCGCGTTTCGGCGAAACGTCGTTCCGCATCGATGGAACGCCGACCGATTTCGACAGCGCTCCCGAATCGATCGGCGGGAAGTTGTACCTGCCGTTAGCGCTTCTTGAAAAGTTGAGCGGCGACGTGTCGAAGGACCGTTGATGTATGGCGAGCATCTATATCGAAACGTACGGCTGCCAGATGAACGAGGCCGATTCTCAGTATATTGCGGATCGTGCATCGGCGTCGGGTTACGCCGTCGCGGCGGATGCGGCTAACGCCGATGTCGTGATCATCAACACCTGTACCGTTCGCGATAAAGCCGAACGGCGGGCGTATGGCCGCATGGCGCAATTCAAAGCGCTCAAAATCGCCGATCCGAACGTGAAGCTCGTCGTTTGCGGCTGCCTCGCCGAACAAGATAAAACCGTCATGCAGAGCAAAGCGCCGTACGTCGATGCCGTCTTCGGGACGCGCGATCTCGCGCGTCTGGGCGACGCGCTCGCCACGTGGCGACCGGAGTTTGCCGCGGGCGACGTCGATCTCACCGAAGAGAACTTGCTAGTCGGCACGTTCGGCGGTCATGGCGATTGCGTCGGCGATGCCTACGCGCAGCTGCGCGCGTTCGTGAACGTGCAGCGCGGTTGCTCGTATTACTGCACGTACTGCATCGTCCCGCACGTACGCGGGCGCTTCGACAATCGTCCGTTGGCAGATATCCTCGCGCAGTGCGCGGACGCACTAGCGCGCGGGGCGCGCGAAATAACGCTCGTCGGCCAAACCGTCAACGCCTATCGCGAACCCGCGAACGGCGCCGATTTTGCCGATTTGCTCGAGGCGGTCGCGACGCTGGCCGGCATCGACCGGCTGACGTTTCTGACTTCTCATCCCAACGACTACACGCCCAAACTCGCCGCGACGATGGGCGCCTTAGCGCACCTCAATCCGCGCTTCCATCTGCCGGTACAATGCGGTTCGGACCCGATTCTTCGACGCATGAACCGAAAATATACGATCGCGCAATATCGCGAGAAAATCGCCCTTTTCCGTGCGACGTGTTCGCAGTGGGCGCTGACGACCGATGTGATCGTCGCGTTTCCTGGCGAGAGCGAGTCCGACTTCGAAGCGACGCTCGCGCTCTGCGAGGAGATGCGCTTCGCACAGGCGTTTACCTTCGTCTATTCGCCGCGACGCGGCACGCCCGCAGCGCTGTGGGTGCAGGTTCCGCCGGAGGTCGGTAACGATCGTCTACGTCGGCTGGCCGCGACGATCGATCGCGGCGTACGCGCCTTTCACGTCTCGAAAGTCGGCCGCGTCGTGCGTGCGCTCGTGCAAGGTCCCTCGCGCAAAGATCGCTCGAAGCTCGCAGCGAAAACGATCGATAACGTGACGGTCGTCGCGCCGGGGTCGGCCCTCGGCGAAACAGAACTGCTGGCCCGGCCGTGGCTCGACGTTCGCATCGACGAGGCATTTACGTGGGGTTGTACGGGGACGATTCTCGGCTCCGCCGTGCGTTACGACGGACCGCGCGTGGCAGTCGACGCGCGTCCCGTCGTCGATCTCATTATGGCCCGCTGATACTGAGCGCGCCGTTGAGATCGGTATACGTTGCCGTCGACGAGAACGGTCCGTTGCGCTGCACGATTTTTCGCGGAAACCCGTCACGGACGCCGATCCAAATGCGCGTCGTCGTCGCGGAGCGGCCCGTTCTCGGCGCGGCGGCGAGATCGTAAACGTGGGTTGGAACGCCGTCGAATTGCCGCGCACCGTCGTACTTGATGGTTTTTCCGTCGATGTCTTTGACGATGATGGACGGATCGTGAACCGCTCCGAGCGGGTCGGCGCCGGGCGCGAGTCGTTCGTTCTGCCACTTACCGTTGGCCGTGCGTAACCAGATCAGCTTGCCGATGACGACGACCGCAAGTTTTCTCGACGGCTCGTCGAGGCGCAGTTTGTTCGGGGCGACGTACGTGAGGTACTTCGTCGAACTCGTTGCGGGTCCCACGGAGTCGATCTGGAGTTTGAAGCTGTGCATGGCGGTAAAGCGATGCGCGTCGGTTAAAAACGCATTGCGGTCGTCGCCCCGCGCGCCGAGCGGCAGCAGTGCGGCGGAAAACGTGACGGCGAATGCGATGAGGTTCGAGCAATTTCGTAACATGGATTTCCTCGAGGCGGAGAAACGCGTCGCGCGGGCCGGGTGGCGATGAGCGAAGCGCGCTATTCGCCGATGCTCGAACAATACTTCACCATGAAGGCGCGCTATCCCGACGCTATTCTGCTCGCGCGCGTCGGCGACTTCTACGAGGCCTACGGCGACGACGCCGCGACGATTGCCGCCGCACTGCAGATCGCGCTCACCTCCAAAGAAGCTGGTGGCGGCCAGCGCGTCGCGATGGCGGGCGTACCGCATCACGCGCTCGACGCCTACTTGGCGAAGCTCGTCGCACAGCAGCGGATCGTCGCGCTGGCCGAACAGCTCGAAGTTCCCATACCGAACAAACTCGTCCGGCGGGACGTCGTGCGCGTCGTCACGCCCGGGACTCTGATCGAAGAAAATTTGCTCGAGCGAACGAGCAATAACTATCTGTGCGCGCTGACGCTTGCCGGCGACGCGATCGGCATTGCGTACGCGGACATTTCGACGGGTCGCGCGGCGGCCACCGCCTATAGCGGCGATGGCGGTCTCGAGGAGACGCTCTCGGAACTCCAACGTCTGGCGCCGGCAGAGATCGTCGCCGACCTTCCGCCCGAAATCCGTATGGCCATCTCCACGCAGTTGCCCGCGGTACGGGTGACGGCGCCGCCGCTCGCGGTCGTCGAACGTCGGGAACTCTGCGCGATCGACGGTTTCTCTCTCGACGAGTCGCTCGCGATGCGCCGTTCGCTCGAAGCGCTCGGCTCGTTCGTACGACGCGTCGGTTTCAACGCGCCGGGCGGCCCGCTGCGCGAACCCGAATTCTATCGGGCACGGACGTTCGTGGCACTCGACAGTAGCACGCGCAAGCATCTCGATCTGACGAAATCCCAGAGTCAGAGCGCCAAAGCGACGTTGCTCGCGACAGTCGATCGCTGTAAGACCGCGATGGGCTCCCGGCTGCTCGCGCGTTGGATTCTCGCTCCGTTGATCGATCGCGCGTCGATCGCAGAGCGCGCCGATCGGGTCGAGGCGCTCGTGGGAAATTATCCCGCACGCGCCGGCCTGGCGGAACTTCTCGGCGGCGCGTTCGATCTCGAGCGCATCGCCCAGAAGGTTCGTTTCCGCCGTGCGTTACCGCGCGATCTCGGCTCGCTGCGCCGGACTTTGGGCTTACTCGAACCGCTGCGCGCGGCCTTGCCGCCACAGCTCGCCGTCCTAGCGGCGCGCATCGGCGATCACGCCGATTTGTACGCGCTGCTCGATGGGCAGCTGTGCGACGATCTGCCCGCAACGCTCGCGGACGGCGGCGTCATCCGGCCCGACGCTTCCAACGACGTTCGGGAATGCGTCGAATCGCGCGCCGAGTCGCGCGAACGCATCGCGGCGTTGGAAGCGCGCGAACGCGAACGCACGGGCATCAAGAACTTGAAGGTCAAGTACGCGAGCGCGTTCGGCTACGCCATCGAAATCTCGAAGTCGAATTTGGCGAGCGTTCCGGCCGATTACGTGCGCAAACAGACGCTCACGAGCGGCGAGCGTTTCGTCATTCCCGAACTCAAAGAACTCGAGATCGCGATTTCGAGCGCGCAGTCGCGCCAGTATCGTCTCGAAGGTGCGCTGTACGAAAATCTCGTCGAGGCGGTCGCCGCCCGCGTTGGCGAACTGCTCGCCACCGCCGACGCGCTGGCCGAACTCGACGTCGCCTGTGCGCTCGCGCAGGTTGCCGGCGAACGCGGCTACGTGCGACCGAATTTCGTCGATACGAGCACGGTCGACGTGGTCGACGGCCGGCACCCCGTAATCGAAGCGATCGCGGGCCGAGCATTCGTTCCCAACGATTTGCATCTCGCGGAGAACAGCGCCCGTTTTTTCTTGCTCACTGGGCCCAATATGGGTGGCAAATCGACCTATCTGCGGCAGGCGGCGTTGCTCGTCATCCTCGCCCAAATCGGTGCGTTCGTGCCGGCACGGGCGATGACGCTGGGCGTCGTCGATCGCATCTTCACGCGCATCGGTGCGGGCGACGATCTGGCTTCGGGCCAATCGACGTTTTACGTCGAGATGGCGGAAGCGTCGAACATTTTGCGACGCTGTACGGCGCGCAGCTTGCTGCTCATCGACGAAGTCGGGCGCGGCACGGGAACGAGCGACGGGCTCGCGATCGCGCAGGCGATCTGCGAGTATCTCTTGGGCCTCGATGCGCGCGCGCCGATGACGCTTTTCGCCACGCACTTCCACGAGCTGGTCGCGCTCGCCGAGCGCTGGCCGCTCGTGGCGAACTACCACGTTACCGCCGTCGAAAATTCGCGCGCGGGCGTACCCGTGTTCTCCCACCGCGTGCTCGCCGGCAGTACCTCGCGCTCCTTCGGCATCGAAGTTGCGAAAATGGCCGGCCTTCCCGCCGGCGTCATCGCGCGTGCCCGCGAGATCGCCGCGGTGCTCGGCGAACGGCCGACGCTCGAAGCGCAAGCGCCGGTGCGCGCGCGGCTCGCAGCGCCGAGCGGCCGTGAGGAAACGCAGCTCGCGTTCGAGATGTAGGCGCCGCCTGCGAGTTATCGGGCCGACCGCGTCGCAACTCGCCAACATCGACCGGATATAACGCAGTGCGCGAGGCCGGCGTTTCCCAGCGGCATCGGAGCCTCGAATGCCATAGTGGACGCGATGCTTCTACGGTGGGTGCGGTTCTTTTCGGCTCTTGCGTGCGGTGGCGTGCTGCTCTTCGCCGTGTCGGCTTCGTATGCGGGTGCCGCAAGCGATACCGGCGAGATCACGATCTCCGTCGTCGATTCAAACACGGCTCTGGCCCTCGCCAACGCCCGGACGATCTTGGTCGGCCCGCAGACCGCCAGTTCGCTCACCACGGCGGCGGGCATCATCCACTACACCGACGTCCCCGTCGGCATCTATCGCGTGCGCGTCGTGCTGCGCGGCTACGACGGCTCGTCGTCCGCGGAGTTCGAAGTCTTACCCAACCGTGCGGTCAGCGTTCGCGTCGCACTCGCCCTATCGAGCGGGGGTCTCAAGACGATCGGTACCGTTACCGCGCGCTCCAACGTCACGGTCGCTTCCAGCGACATCGGCGAGAATAGCCCGATCCGTCGTCTTTCCGATTCGCTCACCGATGCCCTCGATAAAGTCGCCGGCGTCTCCGTCACGCAGGACGCCACCGACCCAAATAGCGCCGTGACGGTCTCGCTCAACGGTCACGACGAATCGCAAACGGCGGTTTCCCTCGACGGAATTCCGCTTGCCGCAGCGGGTGCAACCGCTAATTTGCGCGCGATCGGCACGGATCTCTTTTCGGGTTCCAGTACGAGTCACAGCCCGGGTGCCGGTTCGCTCGGCGGCGGGGTCAACTTCCGAACGTTGCAGCCGACGCAGTCGCTGCAAGTTCGTACGAGCGGTACGACCGGAACCTTCGACCGCTCGAACTACCAAATCGCCGCGACGGGCAGCGTCGGCAGCGTCGGGCTCGCCGTCCAGCACACGTGGCGCGGAAGCAACAGTCCTTTAACGTTTCAAGACTATCGCGACCAGAGCGGGCTCACCTATCCGCACGAGGGCGAGTCGCATAACTCAGGCGATTTCCTCAAGTTCCGGTATCGCCTCGGCGACGAGCGGACCACGATCAGCGGAACGGCGCTTACCAACAACAGCGACGCGCATGCGATTTGCGCGCGGGACGTAACGCTTTTACCGTGCGGAATCGGACCCAACAATCAGAACTACGGCCGCTTCGGTTTTGCGTACGCGACGGTGCAATCGCTCGTCGGCACCGTCGCGACCTCGCTGACGGCCTACGAGAGTGCCGGGACGCAGAATACGGACGACGTCAATCGCTACGTGCTCTTGCCCGAATTCGGCACGCCCGGGAGCGAGCGATGCGGCGGGAACGCGGCTGCAGGCGGCGCCGCCTTGGGGTACGCCGAGCAGCTCTGCCCGTCGGTCGGCGATAACGAAAATCTCAATCGGGGCTTCTCCTATTCGGCATCCATCGCGCAGGGAAAGCACACGTTCGCGCTCTCGGGTAACACGACGAGTGCCACCAACACGTCGCACCCGACGGCGGGCTCGCGCTTCGAAACGACCTTCACCAACGCGACCGTTTCGTCGAATTATCAACTCTCCGACGCGTATAAAGTGAACGATCGACTGACGGTCTCGCCGCGGTTATCCCTCGCTAACACGACTTCGCTTGGCACGAGTCTGCTCGGTGGTATCGGTGCGGCGTGGCGTCCGCAGGCGGCCGACACCTACGGAGCGTCGCTCAACGTCGGCAGTTCGCAGCCGAGCGTCAATCTCAACCGGTCTTTTAGCGACCCCGTTTCTGCGCGCTTCGATTGCGGTGCGGGTACGGCAGTCGTCAGCGGCCCGGGCGACCGCAACGGGGGCGCGCAGTCGGCGGTGAGTCTCGATGCCACCTGGACGCATCAATTCGCCCGCTCCGGTGCCCAATTTTCGCTCGACGCGTTCTCGCAAGTTCAAGCCGGACAGATTATCAACGCGACGATCGCCGAGCCCAGCACGTTCTTCCCCGCTGGATATCTCGCCACGCTGGCGAACGTCTTCGCCTCGCAAACCGTTTGCGGCCCGTCGGCCACGCCGGCCGTTTACGTCAACGAACCCGTCGGCGGAACGCGCCGCATCTATCGCGGTTTGACGGCGAGCGGACGCGTCGGCCTCGGCCGTTACTTCGTCGCCTTACCGAATTACACGCTCAACGTGGCGGAGCTCACGGCCGCGAGCGCGCGTTTGAACGACGGGGCGTCGACGACGATCGTGGGCCGGCAGTTGCCGAATCGTCCGGTGCACCGGGCCGGCGTCACCTTCGACGGACTGTTGCCGCGCAGCGGCACGGAGCTGCTCGTCAACGCCCAATACACGGGCGCCAACAACCAGCAGAATCTTGGTCCGTACGCGACGTTTGCGGCCGGCATCTCGCACGCGTTCGGGCCCGGCCGCATGACGCTCTTCGAGAATAACATCTTCAATACGTACGGCGGCGTCTTCGCGACCGATACGAACGCGCAGCCGTTGGCGCTTTCGAGCGGTGGTCTGTATCGCACCGCAGCGACGCCGTTGACGCCGCGCGTGGTCAGCCTTTCGTATACGGTCAATTTCGGCGGTGCGCGACCGGCCGCCGCGCTCGCGTCGGTAACGGGCGTCGCGCAAACGGTCGGCGGCGCTGCGCCGGCTGCGGGTGCGGCTGCGGGGCGCGCGCCGGGAACCGGCAATCGTTTCGTTCCGGTGCCGCCACCGCCCGGCACCGATCCGCTCTCGCTCGCGACGACGCGGACGTCGTGCGACGCAACCGCTCAGGCGACGGCAAAACCGCTCTTCGACGCCTTACGCGCTTACGTTACGGCCTACGAAGCGAAGACGGCGCTGCCCGACGTCCCGGGCGTCGATATCGCGGCGCATCGGCTCGCGCTCGATCCGAACATACCGTACTATTTCGAACTCCGTCCGCGCGGCGCACCGGCCGGCGGCGGCCGTCCGGCAGCGGACGGCGCGGGCGTCGACCGCGGTAGGCCGGGCGGCGGCTTCCGGGGCGGCGAAGACGGAGGTCCGCCGGGCGGGGTGGGCGGCCCGCCGCCGCCACCGGTCGGCGCGGCCGGCGGGTCCCCGACGACGTCGGCTGCCAATGGCGCTGCGGCACGCGGTGGCGCTCTCCGCCTCTTACGGGGTTTCACCGGCTGCGCGTACGTCACGGTGCTCACGTCGGCCGAAGCGAAAGCGAAGGGGATCGTGTCGCCGAGCGGCCGGCCGGGACTCTTCTACGTGCCGTCGATCGGATTCGTATTCGTGCAGCCGCCCCAACTGCCGCAGGGCGGGGGCAGCCTCAAAGCCGGGCAATGAGGGTGAGCTAAAGATCGCTTTCGGGCACGTACATCGTGCCCTCGGCGGTTAGAACGGCGCTGCCCCCTACCTCGAAGCCGAGCAGCTTTCCGTCGCCAGCGACCCGGACGATGCCGTGCACCAAACTGCGGCGTTTCATCCGTACGCCTTGTTCGCTGACGAACCGGATGCCGTCGCGCCGGCCGATCAGCGCGTTCGCAAAAAGGTACGCGCCGAGCGGTCCCGTCGCGCTGCCCGTCGCCGGGTCTTCGGGAACGCCGGAGAGCGGCGCGAGCATCCGCGAGTAGAACGCCCCGTCCGCCGTGGGCGCGAAGAAGAAGATGCCCGTTGCCCGGTCGGCCGGTGCGAGCGCGGCGAGCGCACGGACGTCGAGCACCGCGCGATCGACGGTCGCCGCATCGCGGAGCGGCACGTACAGAAAGGGATTCCCCGCCGCGACGATTTGCGTGGGGAGATCGCCGAGCAGGTCGCCCGCGTGCAGGCCGAGCGTCGCCGCACACGCGGCGCGGTCTAGCGCCGGTCCGAACGAAATGGGCGGCGTCTGCAGCCAAGCGACGAACGGGTCCGAGCGACGTTCGAGGCGGATGTCGATGCGTCCGATGACTTCATCGAGCGCGAAGGAAGCCGCATCGGCCGCGACGCGTCCGCGGGTCGTGAGTACGAAAGCCGTACCGATCGTCGGATGGCCGGCAAACGGCAACTCGATTTCGGGCGTGAAGATCCGTAGCCGCGCGAGCGCTCCCGGCTCGTCCGGCGCGAAGACGAAGCTCGTTTCCGACAGGTTGAACTCACGTGCGATCGCCGCCGGAGAGCCCGGCAGCGTCGGGAACGACCGCCAGCATGTTTCCGGCAAACGGAACGTCGGTGAAGACGTCGACGACGTGATAGGCAACGGATCGCATGCGAGATCATTCCAGCGACTCGCTGAGCCGTACCTATGAGCGAACCCGTGCGTCGTCTAAGCGGTGAGCGCGCCGCTCGGTTTCGCTGCGCGATGCGCGATCATCAGATGGCGCTGGTTCGCCGGCCGAGCGGCGGCTGCGTCCCAAGCGATGCGCGCGAAGGTGAACGCCACGCGCATCCTGCGGTTGCCGGCGTGCAGTGCGACGGCGCAGCCGCGCGAGCGGGCTCCCGCGAGGGCCGCATCGAGACGTGCGAGGCCGTCGCGCGTCGTCAGCGCGACGTGCTTCGTGGAGACGTACACGCTGCTTCCGCTGGTGCAGGCGATGCGGTCGAGCGTGTCGGCGAAAATCGTCCCCAGCGTCGTATCGAGATCACCGATGAGGTCGACGACGACTGCCGAACGGTCCGCCGGAGCAGCGACGTCTTGAATAGTTTGCATCCTCGCAGTATCGTGACGTGCGCTTAGAGCGTCCTGAGAGCGCGCTCGAATCCACTGCGACGTCGTCTCAGAATGCTCTCAGCCTGGCCCGCTAGGCTGACATTACGATGCACGAACCAACGAGAATTCTCGTCGTTGACGACGAGCGGCACATCCGCGAACTGCTCGAAATCGGTTTGGGAGATGAGGGCTACGACGTGCGTTCGGCGCCGGACGGACAGATCGGTTTGCGCATCGCGCGCGATTGGCCGCCCGACGCCATCGTGCTGGACGTGATGCTTCCGAAGGTCGACGGGATCGCGCTGCTGCCGATGTTTCGCAGACTTACCGAAGCACCGATCGTGATGCTTTCCGCCAAAGCGGAGACCAACGATAAAGTCGCAGGCTTGCACGGCGGCGCGGACGATTACGTCGCCAAGCCGTTTGAAATGACGGAGTTGACCGCGCGTTTGGAAACGGCGCTGCGCCGCCCGAAACTCGCCCAGCCGGCGACCCTGCGCTTCACCGATCTCGCCGTCGATCTCGAAACGCGCGTCGCGACGCGCGCAGATAAACGCATCGCGCTTTCGGCGCGCGAATACGATCTGCTCGTTACGCTCTTACGTAATCCCAACCGCGTCTTTAGCCGCGATCAGCTACTCGATCGCGTGTGGGGCACGAACCGGTACGTCGGACCCGGTGCCGTGGAGACGTACATTTCGTATCTGCGCGCGAAAGTCGATCAAGGCTTTTCGAAGCGGCTCATCCACACGCATCGCGGAGTCGGCTACTCGCTGCGCGAAGAGTAACCCGTGTTCCGCACGCTCGCAACGCGCCTGACTGCAACGTACGTTTTTGCGGCGATCGTGCTGGTCGTGATCGTTTTGGGCGCGGTAACGACGTTTGCGCTCTCCGCTTTCGGAATCGGCGTGCGTGCGGAAAGCGTGGCCCTCGAACGTCAGGTGCCCGAAGAAGTCCGGCTGGAAGTCGTACGTGCGGGTTCGCTCGAAGCGGCGGCTGGCGATATCGTGCGACGGCTGGCGCGGCCCGGGCTGCACGTCGTGCTCTTCGCCGAACGCACCGCACCGGGCGGCCGGATCGTCCGGCGCCGTTTGCTCGCTGCGACCGGACCCCAGGGCTCGGACGGGCGACCGATTGTGTACGCAGGAGAGCGCGTACGCGCGACGGGCCCCGCGGCGAGTCCGCGAGCCGGAGATATGCCCTTCGGAAAAGACGGCAAAGTCGATCGCATGCCGCCGTTCCCGTTCGGCCTCAATTTCGTCCTCAAGCTCGAGCCGCGCAGCGTCGCTTTCGCCGGCGGCCGTATCGTGATCTTTCCCGACGGCGCCTCGCTGGCGCGAACGATCGACGCGTTTTGGCTCGCGATGTTACCGATCGGTCTCTTCGTCGTGCTGGCGGCGTGGCTGCTCGGACGTTATATCACGGGTCAAGCGTTACGGCCGCTGGTGGAGACGACCGCGTCGCTCAATCGTTTCGGTGCCGGTGACTTCACGCCGCGCGCGATCGTGACGACCGATCGCAGTGAAATCGGTGCGCTCGTCGATGCCTACAACGCAGCGGTCGCGCAAGTCAACCGCGCTTTCGAAGAACGCAGCGCTGCCGAACGCAACATGCGGCAATTCATCGCCGATGCGGGTCACGAATTGCGTACGCCGTTGACGGTGGTCATGGGGTTTATCGACGTGTTGCGGCGTCGGGCCACGAACGATCCGGGGCTCTCGACCAAAATTTTCGACACGATGCTCTTTGAAAGCCGGCGCATGAAAGCGCTCATAGACAAATTGATCTTGCTGGCGCGGCTCGAAAATGCAGCCGCCCGGGATCTGGTGACGATCGACCTCGGGGAAATGGCCGAGACCGTCGTTAGCGCGCTCCAGGCGCTCGAACGGGCGCCGCACATCGCGCTCGATAACGAGCTGGGTTCCTTCGTGCGCGGAGACGAGAACGAATTGCACGATGCCCTTTCGAATCTGGTCGAAAATGCAATAAAGTATGCGCCGTCCGAACCCGTTCGCGTACGGGTGCGTCGCGACGGCGACGCGGCGGTCGTCGACGTTATCGATCGCGGCCCCGGAATAGCACTGGCCGATCAGCCGCACGTTTTCGATCGCTTCTATCGCGGTAGCGAGCGCCGGGAGACCGAAGGATTCGGGCTCGGGCTCGCGATCGCCAAACGCGCGGTCGAGCGCGCCGGCGGCGCGATCGAGCTCGCGAGTACGCCCGGAAGAGGAAGTCGCTTCACCATCCGGTTGCCGCGCATCGACGGAGGTGTGGCGCTGGCAGCCGAACGACGCGCGCATGCAGATTCGCACCCTCTCTGAAGCATTCGCGCTAGCTCGGCTCGGCGCGCACGACGCCGTTCCGGATTGGGTTGCGGGCCACGATCTCATCGCAGTCGTTCGCACGCGTGACGAATTATCGATCGTCTGCCGCAGCGACGCCGTTCCGCCGGACTTCCACGAGGTGCAGCGCGGCTTCCGAGGACTCGCTGTCGTCGGAACGCTCGACTTCGGGCTGACGGGCATCATCGCGGGACTCACGCGACCGCTCTCCGCAGCCGGCATCCCGGTTTTCGGGATATCGACCTTCGATACCGATTACATGCTCGTGCGGGGCGACGAGCTGGACGCTGCTAAAGCGGCACTCGCCGGCGCGGGTTACGACGTGCTGCCGTGATCCGGCTTCTCGATGCAGCGACCGTCGGCCAAATCGCGGCGGGCGAAGTCGTCGAACGGCCGCTCAGCGTCGTCAAAGAGCTGGTCGAGAATGCGATCGATGCCGGCGCGTCACGCGTCTCCGTCGCGGTCGCCCGCGGCGGACTCGAAGCCGTCGACGTGTCCGACGACGGGGCCGGCATCGCGGCCTCCGACATGCACTTGGCGTTCGCGCGTCATGCCACGAGCAAACTCGCGCAGGCCAGCGATCTGGCGCGCATCGATACGCTGGGATTCCGCGGCGAAGGGCTCGCGAGCATCGCTGCCATCGCGCGCGTCCGGCTGGTTTCACGAACGCGAACGAGCGAGATCGGCTACGCCGTCGACGCTCACGATGGTACGGTGGGCGCGCCCGAACCGGTGGCGGCGCCGCCGGGCACGCGCATCGTCGTGACCGAGGTCTTCGGCAACGTACCGGTGCGTCGCGAGTACGTGCGCGGACCGGCGGCAGAATTCGCGCGGATCTCCACGTTCCTCGCGATGCTCGGACTCGCGTATCCGGCCGTGACGTTCTCGCTCTCGCACGATGGGCGGCCGACGTTCGTCTTTTCGTCAGCGAGCGGTATCGTCCAGCGGCTCGCGCACGTCTTCGGCCCCGTCTCCGCCCGCTCGCTCGTCGAGCTCGACCAACGCGACGCCGCCGGCGACGCGCTACCGCGCGTGCGCGGTTTCGTGAGCGCCCCCGGGACGGATCGCGGCGACCGGCGCATGCAACTGCTCTTCATCAACGGCCGGCTGTTACGTTCGACGTTGCTCGCCGGGGCTTGGAGCGCGGGCTATGCGACCTTTGCGCTCGCGAATCGGCAACCGTTCGGCGTGCTTTTCGTCGATGTCGCGCCCGACCACGTCGATCCCAACGTCCATCCGACGAAGAGCGACGTGCGCTTGCGCCATCCCGAAGCGGTGCACGATGTGGTCCGGCGCGCGATCGTCACGACGCTTTCGCGCGACGCCGCGGCGCGTATGCGCGACGCGCTCGCCATCGCGCCGCCCGGCGTTTCGGCGTATCGGCCGGACCTCGGGGCACCGCAATTTGCTTGGAACGGCACGTCCGCGGACGATCCTGCCGCGACCGCGACGGCGGTCGCCGGGCCTGCGGAATTACGAATCCTCGCCCAGCTCGACGACACGTTCGTCCTCGCGACGGACGGCCGCGCGCTCGTGCTCGTCGATCAGCACGCGGCACACGAACGCGTCGCCTATGAAGCGATTGCGACGCGCGCGCGTCGTGGCGATGCGGCGAGCGAACCGCTCTTGATTCCGTACGTCGTCGAATTGGAAGCGGACGACGCGGTGCGCTTCGAACGTTCGCGGCCGTCGCTGGTCGAGGCCGGTTTTGAAGCGGAAGCCTTCGGCGAGCGCGCGTACCGCGTTGTAGCGACGCCCGCCGGATACGGCGCGCGGACGTTCGACATGCGCGCGTACGTCGCCGATCTCGGCGACGACGTGCCCGGGCTCGACGCGCGCGAACGGGTCTGGGCGTCGCTCGCATGCCATAGCGTCGTACGCGCGGGTGACGCGCTCGAGCACGCGGAGATGACGGCGCTGCTCGCGCGGCTCGTGCGCTGCGAAAATCCGATGCATTGTCCCCACGGGCGCCCGACGATCGTGCGGATCGAAGCCGAAGCGATCGCGCGAATGTTCAAGCGCGCCTAACGATCGCGGTGAGCGGCGTACTGATACTTACGGGCCCGACCTGTTCGGGAAAGTCGGAGCTCGCGGTCGCCCTCGCAGAACGCTTCGATGCCGAAATCGTGGGCGCCGACTCGCGCCAGATCTATCGCGGCATGGCGATCGGTACGGCGGCCCCGAGCACGGAGCAGCGCGCGCGCGCGCCCCACCATCTCGTGGAGTTTCTCGATCCGTCGCAACGCTACAACGCGGCACGCTATGCCGGCGACGCGCTCGCCGCGATCGTGGCGATCCGAGCGCGCGGCCGACGCGCGATCGTAGTGGGAGGCACGGGTTTCTACGTGCGGGCGCTCGCCGGCGACGTCGTACTCGCCGCCGCATACGATGCGCCGCTGCGGGAACGGCTCGCGCGCGAAGCGCGCTTTCATCCGAGCGACGTGCTCCACGCGTGGCTCGCCGCACTCGACCCCGTGCGCGCTGCGGCACTCGCGCCGACGGACGCGTACCGCATCGTGCGCGCGCTCGAAATCGCATTGACAGCCCGGAACGGCGCCCTCCACGGGCGTCCGGCGATCGAGCCGCAGCCGTCGCTGCGGACGGCCAGAATCGCTTTCGTCAAAGTCGTGCTCGACGTGCCGGCCTCGCTCGTGGACGGACGCATCGCGTGCCGCGTCGATCGTATGCTCGCGGCCGGCTTCGTGGAAGAAGCGGCGCGAATCGGCTCCGCTGCCGTCGCGGCGAACGCCCTGGGATATCCGCAGGTCTTCGCGTATCTGGCCGGCTTCACGTCCCGCCGCGAGCTGCGCGATGCGCTCGCGCGCGCTACCCGCCGGTACGCCAAACGACAGCGTACGTGGTTTCGCAGCGAGTGCGCCGTGCGCTGGTCGGAGCCGCATGGCGTCGCGCAGATCGCGCGCGACGCCCTCGGCTGGTAGCATGGAGTCGCAGGACGGACCTCGGAGCGACCGAACGCGCTGGCAATGTCGACTTCCTCCGGCGGGCCGAACGCCGGTAACCGCGCGAATCTACAAGACGCTTACCTCGCCGAAGTCAAACGTCAAGGCATCGCCGTCACGCTGTATCTGATGAACGGTTTTCAATTGCGCGGCATGGTCAAAGGCTATGACGCTTTCACGATCGTGCTCGAATACGAACATCGGTTGCACCTCATCTATAAACACGCCGTCTCGACGATCTCCCCGCAAACGCCGCTGACGCTACCCGAAAACGTCGTATGAACGGCACGCGCTCGCTGCACGTCGTAAAGATGCACGGTGCCGAAAACGTTTTCGCCATAATCGATGAACGGCCGGCGACCTTCGACCGGTACGACGAACTCGCGCGTGCGCTATGCGCGCCCCGTGGCGGACTGGGCGGTGCGGACGGCCTACTGATCGTGCGCGATGCGCCGGGCGTCGCTGCCGAAATGCTCGTGATCAACGCGGACGGCAGCGAGGCGGAGATGTGCGGGAACGGCGTGCGTTGCATCGCGCGCTATCTTGCGGATCGTGGAGCGGCCGACGCGTTCACGATAGCCACCGTCGCCGGGCCGATCGCCACCACGATCGTCTCGCGTACGCCGTATTTCGAAGCTCGGATCGATCTCGGCACCGTCGACTTTCCAAGGGACGCGCGGCCGGAGAGACTCGACGCGCTGGGTACGACGTGGACCTTTTACGACGTCTCGCTCGGTAATCCGCACGCAGTCGTATTCGTTGCGAACGTCGCTGCGATCGATCTCGTGGCGCTCGGAGCGGCGTTCGACGCGCATCCGCGCTTTGCGCGCGGTACCAACCTGCACGTCGCCGAAACGCTCGACGCCGCGACCTTGCGCGTGCGCCATTACGAGCGCGGGGTCGGCCTCACGCGCGCGTGCGGCACCGGCGCGGTGGCTTGCGCGGCAGCGGCGATCCGCTTGCACGACGCCGCGTCGCCCGTCACGGTAGAGGTCCCGGGCGGGACGCTGACGGTCACCTGGCGGCCCGGTGAGAGCGCGACGTTGACGGGGCCGGCGGAGCCGATCTTCGAGCGCACGCTGGCGTTGTGAGCGCGCACGCGCCCGGCCTCGCGTACGCCGACAGCAAGGGCCGCATCTACTTCGATGCGGCGCAAACGCCGCTCGCCGACGGCGGCGACGTGCGCCTGCCGCGGACCGACGAGCTGATCCTCGCGCCCAAGGGCGCGCTGCCGACCATGTTGCCGGGCCGCGCCCCGTTATTGACCGACTTTAACATTTCCGCTCGCCGCGTCGCGCTCGGCGCGTTGCTCCCGGCCGGCTATACGCGCCTGCTCTTACCGGCATTTCGGCGCGCAGCGGGAGCGCCGACTTTGCCGCTGTTCGGATACACGTATGCGTGCGTCATCGACGACGAACTGCACGTGGCGGCCACGAAAACCGATGCCAGCGACGATTGGAATCCGCGCGCGTTTGGAACGGGCGAACTGGAGCGAATCGTCGCATTTCGCCGGGAGCGCGATCCCAGTAACGGCGTTCTCGCGCAGCTCGCGACATGTTCGCTAACGTACGCTTGTTTTACGGCGCAGAATGTTTTTCTCGAACGTGGCGAAGCCGCGTTACCCGTCTCGCCGAAATGCAACGCGCGCTGCATCGGCTGCATTTCGGAACAAGATGCCGATGCCGGTATCCCTTCGCCGCAGACGCGCGTGCGGGACGAAAGCACCGTCGACGAACTCGCACGGATCGCACTAGCGCATCTGGCGGCCGTTCCGCAAGGCATCGTCTCATTCGGTCAAGGTTGCGAAGGCGAGCCGCTCCTGCGGGCTACGACGATCGCGCGTACGATCGAACGGATTCGGGCGAGTACGCCGGCGGGCACGATCAACTGCAATACCAATGGAAGCTTACCGCAATCGCTGGCGATGCTGATCGACGCTGGACTCGATGCGGTACGCGTGAGCCTCAATTCGTTTCGACCGCAAACGTACGCCGCCTATTACCGTCCGCTCGGATACGATCTCGCCGACGTTTTAGCGAGTATCCGGCTCGCCGTCGACCGCAAGTTGCGTACGAGCGTCAACCTGCTCACGCATCCCGGCGTCACCGATGACGTCGATGAAGTCGCGGCCTCCGATGCGTTTCTCGGCGACGTCGCCGTGACGATGGTGCAGACGCGCACGCTGAATATCGATCCCGAGCGTTATTTTGCCGCTGTCGGCCGTCCGGCGCTGCCGCCGCTGGGTATGCGGGAAGCGCTTCGCCGCATCGCTGCCCGCGGCGTGCGCGTCGGCAACTTTACGCACGCGCATTGAATGCGGGCACGGGCGTCCCGAGTTCGGCGACGGTGCCGTCGTCGTCGCCGACGAGCACGGCAGACACTAGGCCGATGAAGAGTCCTGTCGCGACGACCCCGTGAATATCGCGTAATATCCGGTCGAGCAGTCCGGGTGCCGCGATCGTCCCGAAACGACAGTCCAGGATCGCATTCCCGTTATCGCTCGCGAACGCACGGCCTTCGCCTCCGCGGCGCAACGCGACGGGGGCTCCCAGCGCCTCGATCTCGCGCCCGACATAGGCCGTGGAAAATGGAACCACTTCGACCGGCAGCGGAAAGCTTCCGAGGTGCTCGACGCACTTGGCGCGAGTGACGATGACGACGAACGTCCGTGCCGCCAGAGCGATCGCTTTCTCGCGAAAGAGCGCGCCGCCGGCGCCCTTCGTCAACGACCAGTCTGCTGCTACTTCGTCGGCGCCGTCGATGGCCACGTCGATCGGCTCGTCGCCGAACGGCACTAACGGTACGCCGTGCTCCCGGCACAGGCGTTCGGTTTCATGCGAAGTCGCGACGGCACGCAGGGTCATGCCGTCGCGGATTCGCTCGCCCGTGCGTTCGACCGCGAAGCGCGCCGTCGTACCGGTACCGAGCCCGATACACGTTCCGTCACGGACGTACGTGTCGACGGCACGTTGCGCGACGAGACGCTTGGCGTTCTCGATCTCGGAATGCATAAACGCGCTTTACGCGATGAGCGGTGCGCGGCCTCCGGGCGAGCAGACGATCGGCGACGAGGCGGTTTCGATCTCATCGCCGGGACGCAGCGCGTTCCACTTCGCATCGCGCACGTGAACGCGTTGGTCTTCGTTGACCGGCTCGACGAAACGCGACCGTGCGTCGGCATAATGAACGCCGTACGCGATGCGCGACCGATCCGACGTGTTGGCGCCGGCCATATGGAGGATGTTGCCGTGATGGACGAGCACGTCGCCGCGCCGCGCTTCGATGCGCTCGATCGGCTCGTTGCGCAGGCGGATCTGCGTTTCGTACCACAGATGACCGCGAATTTGTCCCGTGAAGGGCTTGCGCGGCTCGACGTAATGGCGCTCGTGCGAGCCCGGAACGTATGCCATCGTTCCCATGTCGTGCGTCACGTCGGCCAGCGGAATCCAAACCGAAAGAAAACGGTCGTTATCGATCGGCACGAATTTTCGGTCGTAGTGCCAGTTGGAAACGCGATCGCCCGGACGTTTCAAGAATACATCGTCCGAAATGATGCGAATATCGTCGCAACCGAGCATCGCGCTGCAGATGCGCGCGAGCGCGGGATCGAAGGCGACGGCACGGGCCGCCTCGGACTGCCGCCAGACATCGTAACTGCGCTCGAACGATCGTCCGTGGTGCGTTACGCCGACATGCATGCGATCGGTTTTTGCGTAATGGTACGACAGCGCTTCGGCGGCGAGTCGGGTGACTTCCAGTTCCGTGAAGATGCCCCGCAGCACGGCGAAACCGCGTTCACGAAAAGACCGCGCGTCCGCGCTAGCGCCGCGGCTCACGGCCGGACCCGTGGCGTCCCTGGGCGCGGGGCGGCAAGTGCCGATGGGTTCACGTGACCGTAACGAGAGCTGGCTACCCAAGCGTCCCGAGGTTGCTTTCACGATGTGAGAGGAAGTTGCAATTTTCATCGGGCGACGCGCGGGCCGGCGGGGGTGCGCGCTGACCTTTGCGGTAACCACGGGCGCGATGTCGATCCAAAGCGCGCCGACGTCGCGCCCCAGCGCGATCGCCGAATCGCGGGTACCCGCCACGCTCGCCATCGTCTGCGCGGCGGGACTCAATTTCGTCCTGCCGGAAAAGTATACGCTCGGGCCGCCGTGGCTTTTTCCCATCGCGGAGATCGCGATCGTCATCCCGCTCCTGATCGTCTCGCCGAAGCGGCGCCCCCAAGAGCACGGGTGGGAACGCATCGCCGCGATCCTGTTGATCGCGCTAGCCAACCTCGCAAACGTAACCTCGCTCTACCATCTCATTCGCGAACTACTCGTGCACAGTAAGAACATCGCAGGCCCCGAACTGCTGTACTCCTCGGTCGCAATCTGGTTGACCAACGTCATCGTCTTTTCGCTCTGGTTCTGGGAACTCGACCGCGGCGGGCCCGACGAGCGCATCGGGCAAAGCGATCAGGCGCCCGATTTTCTCTTTCCGCAGATGGTGACGCCGGCGTGCGCTGCGGGCGGATGGATGCCGCACTTTTTCGATTACCTCTATCTCTCGTTCACGAATGCCACGGCGTTCAGCCCCACCGACACCATGCCGCTCACTGCCATCGCCAAGATGCTCATGCTCGTGGAGTCACTGGCGTCGCTCGCGACGATCGCTATCGTGGCGTCCCGCGCGATCAATATTCTGGGCTGAACCCCCCGCGGAGGTCCGCAACGACTCCCCATCGACGTACGTTATCTCATCAGCCTGCGTGGTAGCCACGCACGAACTCTAGACTCCGGAGGCAACGTAATTATATGAAGTTTCTTTCGACGGCCGCGGCCGCCATGCTCATCGGACTCTCACCGCTCGCCGCGTCGGCGGCGGTTTCGGTCGGCACCCAGTTGACCGGTACGGTCGACCAGTCTCTCAGCTCCAATCACGCGCAAGTGGGCGAACCTTTCACCATGAGCAACGTCCGCTCGAGCGACAACAATATCACGGGCGCTCGCGTGTACGGCCACGTTCTCAACGTCCAGAAAGCCGGTCAAGGTACGCCCGGCCGGATCAGTCTCGCCTACGACCGTCTCGTCACCCGCGCCGGCACGTCGTACGCGATCAGCGGTAACACCGTCAACGCGGATACCCAGACGAAGAACAACACGGTGAAAGAAATCGGCGGCGCGGTGGTCGGCTCGATCGTCGGCAACTACTTGGGTAAGCACGTCGGCGGTATCGCGAGCGGACTCGGCGGCGTCATCGGCGCCGGCGGCGGCTATCTCGCTGCGAAGAACAACAAGCAGAACGTCGAGATCACACCGAACTCGACCGTCGTCCTGCAAGTGACGCAAGCCCGTCGTCAGGCTTCACGCTAACGCTTGCGAAGGGGTAGCGCGGCGCGCCGGCTTTGCGAAGCGGGCGCGCCGTTCGCCCTCGTTCGCCTCATTAGACGGCGGACTTCGTGCCGATCACGGCGCGGCGAACGTCGTCCCGAGAATCCTTTTTTGCCACCAGCAGCACGCTGTCGCCGGCGCGCAAGAGCGTGTCGCCGTCTGGGATCACGAGCTCTTCGCCTTTGCGATCGACCGCCACGACGACCGAGGATTGCGGCAGCCCGATATCGACCACGCGCTGTCCATCGGCGCGCGAGCGCGACGGTACGGTCAGGCGCACGAATTCGAGTTCGCTATCCCGTAATTTTGCGATGATCGAGTAATCTTCGGCGTTGACGTGGGCGTCGATGGCATCGAGGATGACTTCGGTCGACGAGATCAACGTGATCGGCGCTTCGCGATCGATCGATTCGAAGATCAGCCGGTTGCGCGGATTATTGACGCGCGCGATGCAGCGCGCTTTCGAATTGCGTTTGGCGATCAGGCACACGACGAGATTATCCTCGTCGTCGCCGGTATCGGCCACGACGACGTCGGCCCGTCGCAGCCCGGCGGCGTCCAGCACGACGGGATCGCATCCGTCGCCGACCATCGTGACGTCGTTCTCGAGCAAATTCGCCATGAGCTGCGCTTTTTTCGCAACTTTCTCGATGACGACCACTTCGTGAGTTTGCGCTATCAAGGCGCGCGCGAGATACGTCCCGACCTTGCCGCCGCCGACGACGATGACGAACACGGCGTTACGCCGAGAGCCGGATGGGAACGTCTTGCGTCGTCGCGGCGAAGCGCGCGACGAACTCGGAGAGCGCTTCGGGTGCGACGATGGCGTTGATCTCGTCGCCTCCGGAGAGGACGTCTTCGGACGACGCCACGAACACGTGCGCGCCGCGGCGGATGGCACCGACGCGAACCGTCCCCGCCCGCTCGATATCGGAGATGCGCAGACCCGCCTCGGAATCGCGCAGACTTACCGCGAGCGACGAGACCTTGCCGAAGTCGAACGACGGCACGGACTCGTACGGCATGTGCATCAATTTATCGCGGACGATCTTCGCGCCGATCGTCGTCGGGCATACGGTCTCGATGCCGAGTTCGCGATAGAGCGAACCGCGCGGCGGATCGTAGATGCGCGCCACGATCTTCTTGATGTGAAACATACGCTGGCCGATGAGCGCGGCCATGACATTGCGGTTATCGCCATCGGTGACGGCGACGAAGCCATCGGCCGATTCGGCGCCGGCGCGCTTGAGCACGTCGTGATCGATGCCGGTACCGACTTCGACACGTCCGGCGAAATGGTTGCCTAGGCGCTTGAACGCAGCCGGGTTTTCATCGACGACCGTCACCTCGTGGGTTTCGGCAGTGAGTAGCTTTGCGAGCGTCGAGCCGACGCGTCCGCAGCCAACGATAAGGTATTTCATGCGACCGGGCACGATTCGGACGCTCGGACCGGCGAACCTGGAAGCGATTTCGTAGCGAAAGGTTCCTCTGTGGAGAATGAGAACCGTGCGGAGTCCCGTCGGGATGTAGCTCAGCTTGGTAGAGCGCTGCGTTCGGGACGCAGAGGCCACAGGTTCAAATCCTGCCATCCCGACCATCGCATCCGTACATCCGATACGTCCCCGCGCCCGGTCGCGGGGTTCTTCGTAAAGGCCCACTTCCGGTGTTTTCTCGCTTCAGTCCAGCGGCCAATCGCGTCCTGCGTTCGGCCGAGCAAGCCTGTCGCAACCACAATCACTACTACGTCGGCGTCGGGCATCTCTTACTCGCTTTAGTCGAAGAGCACGATCCCGGCGTCGAAGCGCGCCTTCGCGCCGCCGGGACGCGTCCCGCCGATATCGTACGCGACGTTCGACGGGCGCTCGGCACGGGCGAGGACCGGCTTTGGGACGGTATCCTCGTTACGCCGCGCGTGCGCAGCGTCGTTGCGCTTGCCCAAGAGTCG